>Ga0213866_10000484_pt1 | contig 32087 bp, 58 predicted proteins | sample PICome_11_FD_160079 | JGI IMG/M metagenome (GOLD analysis project Ga0213866, IMG submission 160079) | Coastal seawater microbial communities near Pivers Island, North Carolina, United States - PICO284 | ecosystem: Environmental > Aquatic > Marine > Coastal | place: USA: North Carolina... | reverse complement strand
CGATGTGCAGACCATCGCTCGCCGCATCATCTCTACCATGATGTCTCCCGACACTTCCGACTCCCCCATGTATGACCATGGCATCACTGACCCGCACGGCACCGTCATGGTTCAACCCTTCATCAACGCCGACGCATCAGCCGTGGTTGCACCGAGCAACTACATTCTCATGGGCCGAGACAACGACGGCATCACCGCTGGCAAGGACGGTGTTCGTGTCGCCATCCCTATCCCTGCGGACAACAGTGTGGACTACGACCTCACAGCGTTGAACACCTCCTCGGACAAGATTGAGATTGAGTTCGTGTCCGAGATGATTGACTCCAACAAGCGCACTGCTCTCCGCCACTCCTCACAGCCCGAACAGAAGTGGGCCATGGTTCAACTGCGTGGCACCGAAGGCCACCGACCCATCGCACCTGCACCCAAAGGCGTGGACATCAGCGGTACCTTCCACGGTGCCGAGCGCATCACCATCAAACACATTCATCTTGTGAGCGACAACACCGACGAACAACTCAACGAGATGGAGGATGCGTTGCGTGAGGGTATGCCCGAAGGCTCGGTTGTCCTCCACCCCAACGGCTCTCACCTGTCCCATCATGCAGGGCAGTGCTTCAAGTATGGAGTTCCTTACATCGCATCCACCGAGCCACAGATTGGTGAGCAGTGGACTCAAGCCGCCCTCGGTTGGGTGGTGCTTGACAACGACGGCACCTACGAGCCTCAACCATACGACCCAATGGACTACGCATCTCACTTCACCGATGGCTTCAACATCGGCTTCACCAACTTCGCACGCCAGCATGGTTGGCTCTCCAACCTCTTCCATCAGTACATCGGTGGCCCCATCAATGACCCTGCCGACTGTGCCCACCTCGCTGGTGCCTATGTCGCATGGCTCATCAACGCCACCCTCTCAGTCGGTGTCGGTGAGTTGCGCCACCTGCGTTCCAACGCCAAGAATGCAACACTCCTCCCTTACGCTACACTCACAGCCATCTACGGCAAGGACAACTGGCAGGAAGCAACGGGCAACAACACCCTCTCCGAATCACGCCGACACTACTACATGATGATTGAGAACAGCCCTGCTACCTTGGCTTCCGTCATTGACCTCTTCGCTCTCGCTGAGGAGTGCTACGCCCTCCCGTGGGAGTCTTCCTACGGCGGTGCCAAGTACCGACAATCCTGCGAGAAGGGCCGTGGTCTTGCCGAGGCAGTGCAGGCTTTCATCAGCACACCAACCGACGAGTTGTTCAAGGAACTCATCGCACAAGCGAACCTCGTTGAACACGCTGTTCACAACACCGGCTTCTTCTTCAACAAGTTCCTGTCTAAGACCGCACTTGATTGGGGCACTGACCACAACCTCATTCGCATTGGCCGACGACCACACATTGAGAATCTGTTCACCATTTTCCACGCCGCTAAGGATGTCATGGACTCCAAGTACCGAGAGCCAACCGACTTCACCGACATCCTTTCCCTCGCTCGCAACACCGCCCTCTCTTCCCTCAAGAAGAAGCCACTCATTCAGCACGACAATGTGCTGGCCGAAGCGGTGTCCTTCCTTCACGATGGACAGCGACATCCCAACGGTAAGTTCTCCCGTGTTGGTGAGCCTACCTTCATCGCATGTGGTGTTGAAGGATGTGGCATTTGTCATGCACACAATGAACACATGAAGCAACAGATTGCATCCGGTGTCATGCAAATTGCCGAAGAGTACGAGGCTTACTTCCCCATTGAGGGTGGCACCGAGGCGAAGGCCATCGCCGCTTACAAACAGATGAGCAAGGAGGACAACAACCCCAAGGCACTCGCATGGTTGATGCACACTCACCCTGCACCGAAAGCCGCACACAAGTATGTGGCCCTCATCGTTTCCAAATTCAACACTGATGAAATGAATGAATTCGCTCAAGCACAACAGGAGATGAACTGAATGGGTAAGAAAGGACGAGCACGACGAGCACAACGACGCAAGCAAAAGAAAAAGGAGATGAAGAATATGACCACAGCACCAAGCAACTACAAGACGACAACCAAGACCACATGGGCCACACCATCCAAGGCCAACTGCCACACAGGGCAGAAGAAAATCTTCACCACCACAGGCGGCATTGATGTCTATGGTGGTGGGCGCAACCGCAGTGGTGGTTGGTGGAAGGCTCCCGTTGTAGTGGACTTGGCCATGGGGCCTGACGAAACCATGGCACCCTTCAACAAGTCGGCCTTGTCGGGCGGCACCATCGTACCCGCTGGCTGGTCATGCGACGACCACACTGGACGCATTGACCCACCCAAGTACATGATTGAGTTGGACTTCCCCGACTTCGGTGTGCCACAGGTGGACAAGTTGTTTTGGTATGCGCTGTGCGACGACATCGTTGAACACAACATCAAGTCCATCTCAACGCAGTGTGCTGGTGGTCATGGTCGCACGGGTGTGCAACTGTGCATCCTCTACTACCTACTCAACGATGATGATGTCAAGTCCACCATCACCAATGCGGCTCAACTCATTGAACTCATCCGTGAGTTGCACTGCGACCATGCTGTTGAGACTGACGGACAGCAACGCTACATCGCTAATGTTCTTGACATTGATGTGGGTGAATCCAAAATTGAATCCACCTACGGCGGTTGGGGTGGCTACTCCTACGGTGGTGGTGCTTCGGGAAAAGCGAAAGCGACAACCACTGGGCAGACCTCGCTCAAGAGTACGACAAAGACGGCGACGAGTGGGACGACTACTACCAGCACTGGGTTTGACCTCAGTGAAGAGTACAAGATGATTCCCGCCCCACCACAAGAGGCACTGGCCTTTGAGGAGTGTGAGTGTTGTGGTGAGGTTGACTTCAACTTGGACACTGAGGAGTGTGTCTCTTGCGGGTGGAGTATGCCCGACCCTTCTGCTGACTCCATGCTGTGCTACTCGTGTGGTATAACCAAGAACCCGTCATTTTTTCTATCGGCTGTTGATGAAACTTGCATCGCTTGTGTGGCCAACGAGATGAAGGTCAAGCAAGAAGGTGAGAAGGTTCAGTGTGGTACCTGCAAACGACTACGCTACGCTGACATGTTCAGTGAGACTACCGCCGATGCCAAGTTCATTTGCATGGCATGTGAGGTGAAACAATGAGTGAAGAAACAATGAGCGAAGAAACAATGAGCGAAGAAACAATTGAACTGTTTTATATCGGCTACTACGAAGACCCCGAAACGGGAGAGTGTGAAGAAGACAAGCAAGGCGTGAGCCTTGTCTCAAAGGAAGCCTACCTTAGATTCCTTGAAGAAACCGAATGGGAACCTTGCGTGTGCAATGTGCAAGGTTGCTTGTCATGTTTCCTTGATGAGAAAGACCTGTGGGCTGATGGCTTCGGCCACACTTCCCCCATGCTTTGGTTCGGTATTGACCCTGCAACGGGCAAAACATGGAACCCCAAAGCAATCCTTGAGGAGCGCAAAGCAAAAGGGAGTGATGACGAATGACCATGAGTGACCATCAAGACAGCGAGCACTTTGCTTACGACAAGACATGGCATGAGATTGAAGCCATGCTTAACAAGGCTGAGCGCAAACAGAATCAACACTACACCTCCATGTTGGACGGGCCGAAGAAGCGGCGCATGTACCACATGAGGAACTACAAAGCATTGGAGGGCGTGGTCAAGGCTCTTCGTTGGGTGCTTGGAGATAAAGACATTGACCATCCATTGGAGTGAGACACATGACAGAAGAAAGAACATACACATACAAGCCAAGCATAGACAACTCAAGAGAACACACCTCATGTTATCACAACGATGTGGAAGGTATTCCTTGTGAGGGAAAGATGATTCGCTTCCCTTGTGTGAGAAAGATTGACTTTTCTTTTGTGAATGAAGAAGGATTTACCGATTCGCATGTCAAGTGGTCTTTCATTGGGCACCACTCATGTCAAGGCCACGCCTACCTCTCGTGGGGTCTGTTGGCTGGATGGGAAGAAGCCAACTCATTCAAGCGTGTGTTCCCACCAATCGGGAGGAAGGAAGAATGAACACCACAACAATCCACAGAATGATACGAGTCTTCACTGGCTATGGCGCACCCGACATCAAGGATGATGTTGGCCCGAACAAAGCCGACTGGCCTTTCTTCCATAGTGTCGCAAGTCAAGACGACATGCAAGACCACCAACTGCTGGAAGCCGCCGAGCGATTCCACAAGTACCGCAACACACAACTCCCATCCATCATGCGTGATGCTGGACTCATCAGCAAAGCAAACCAAGTGGAGTCCTACCTTGACAAGATGAAGGTGCGAGGCACACAGGCTAAGGCTGAGTACGAAGCACAGCAAGCCATCATCAGTGAACGCAATCGTGTGCAGGGTGAGGTACGAGGTTTGGTACGAAGGCAGTTGTTGAATCGCTTGAATCCTCTTGATGACTTGGTGATTGAATTGACTCGCAAGGCATACGGGTGCGAGCGTGATGAAGCGGTGTCCCTCATTGAACAGCAGGTCGCTGAATGGAAACCACCAGCCAGCAAGGTCGTGTCCTTCTCCAATGTGGATGACACATGGACAAACCGATGGGGCAAACAATTCACCAGCAAACGAATCGCACTTGACTACACCTACAACCCTGACCTCAACAACGCACTCAAGAATGGACTCGGCTTCCCTGCTGTCAAGTGGGATGGCAAGAAGAAGAAGTGGACACTGCAAGACGACGCTGATGTTCTCGCCCGTGCGAAAGACATCATGGTTGAGCAGGGCATGTTCTTCAACGAGTTATCCCTTGAGCGGCTTGAGGTATCACCACCGAAGGAGAAGTCTATAGAACGCAAGACCACGGAGTTGTCTGCCCGCCTTGTTGGCAAGTCAAGCATTGAGATGGAGTGGCCATACATTGACGACTTCGTTCTGCGTGGCGACCTGCTCTCCGTTGTCAAGGCAACACAGGGTCGCAAGTTCAACCCAAGCAACAAGACTTGGAGCATCAGTGTGGGTGAAGCGGCACCACTGATTGACCGCTTGCGTAAGCATGATGAGAATGAGTGGTGCTTACGCTTGGCCGACGCACTGCAAGCCATACCTGAGATTGAGACTTACATGACTGAGCGGGCGGAGCGTATCGCTATCAGCGGTGCGGCCACCCTTGACCAAGAGATGATAGTCGCCCAGTTGCAGGAAGATTTGAGCAAGCACTTCCCTGTGGGCCGTGAACTCTATCCGTTCCAATATGTCGGCGTTCACTTCGCTCAACTCGCTGGCGGGCGTTGCCTCATCGGTGACGACATGGGGGTGGGGAAGACCATCCAAGCCATCGCTCACATCGCACTCAACACCGACAACCTACCCGCACTCGTCGTATGCCCTGCCTCGGTCAAGTACAACTGGGCCAAGGAATGCAGGGCGTGGTTGCCCAACATGACTGTTGAGGTATTGGAGGGTCGCAAGGGTGTGATTCCCGACGCTGACATCATCATCTGCAACTACGACATCATCAGCGGGCGCAAGGATTCACTGCTTGACTACGGCTTCAACATCGTGGTGTGCGACGAGAGCCACTACTTGAAGAACATCAAGGCAAAGCGCACGGCTTCCACCCTTGAGGTGGCCAGCGAGTCCGAGTCCGTCATCTGTCTTTCGGGCACAGCCGTGACCAACCGACCAAGCGAGTTCTTCACCACGCTCAACCTGCTTCGTCCCAACGAGTTCCCATCCTTCTTCCCCTACGGCCAACGCTACTGCGACGGACAGAACAACGGGTGGGGGTGGGACTTCAGCGGTGCCAGCAACACCGATGAGTTGCACGCTCGCACACGGGACTTCTGTATTCGTCGCCTCAAGCAAGAGGTCTTGACTGAACTGCCCGACAAGGTGCGTACCATCATGGACATTCAACCAAGCAGGGCTGACCTCAAGCGGTACAGCGACTTGCACCGAGCGTGGATGGACGACTACGAGATGTACCAAAACGAAGGCTCGCTTCCTGCTGGCTTCGTTCTCAACATGCTCACGGCCCTGCGCCACGAGTGTGGCCTCATCAAAGTCCCATCCACCGTGGCCTACATCAAGGAACACTACGACATCACAGACGGCAAACCGCTGGTTGTCTTTGCTCACCACACCGATGTACTGAAAGGCTGTGTTGAAGCACTGCGAGCCGATAAAGACCGCAACTGGCGAGTCGGTGGTATCACTGGCGACATGCCAGCCAACAAGCGGCAAGCCAATGTTGAGGCATTCCAAGCGGGCCACATTGATGTCCTGTTCTGTTCAACCGTTGCCGCCAAGGAAGGCATCACCCTCACTGCCGCCAACACCGTGGTGTTCGTAGAGCGTGAGTGGGTGCCCGGTTGGGAAGAGCAGGCTGAGGACAGGGTGTACCGCATTGGTCAAGAGAGCGATTCAGTCCACGCCGTTTACCTCTCGGTGGCTCGCACCATTGACGAGAAGTTCAACCAAGTGATTGAGCAGAAGCGTAAGGTGGTCAAGGCCGTGCTGGATGGCGGCGACCTCAACGAGCGTGAAGGCATCGCCAACGCACTGATTCAGTCCATGATTGACAGTGGCGACCTGCCAGCGAACTTTGGAAAGATGAAGGTGAAAGCATGAAGTCGCCCCCTTTTGCTGGCCTCGTTTGTACATACCGTTACCTCGTGGAAGGACAATTCGTGGAGGTACACATAGACCAAGCAGGGGATTTAGATAATTGGGACGACCGCACATGGGAGTTCTTTGACCAACACGGAAGGCACCTCAACGATGGGGTGGTGTGGCATGTTGATGACGGCGAAGTGCCCTCTTACGAGATTGTACGCACACACATCGTTGACCCAAACAAGGATTGGATGGTGAAAGCATGAAGAAGCAAAATTTGTACATCACAGAGAGATTTGAAAAATACCCAAAATGGAAGAGGGAAGAAATTGAAAAATGCAAACACGCAATCCGTGAATATGAAGTTTCGGAAATCACAGGAGTGCCATATTTTGAGTGCGAGAAATGCAATTGTCCGTTTATATTGGACTCGGACGATTGATTTCAATTGAACAGTATTTAAATCAGCAAAGAAAGAGAGGATGATAACAATGGACACTGAACGAAACGAGAACACGGAATGGTACATCAACATCGTACTTCAATACGGCTTTGACCGCACGCAAAACCTTGCGGCCCACGAATACTTGGACGGGTGGGACATTGGGTTTGGTGAGGTGGCCGAGGAACTGCAAGCCCTTGGTTTCACGAAACGATTTGAGGATTGGACTGATGGTGATTGGGATATGCTGGAACACGGCATCTCATGGGCAGAACAATTCATCACAAAACAAATGGAGGAATGAACATGACAAAGAAAGCATACATCATACAAGAGCATGAACGAAACGGTTTCACTATGGACACCAAGGTGTACAGTTCCAAGGCGAGGGCTATCAAAGCCTTTACCGAGGCGGTGAATCACCGAATCGCATACGATTATTTCAAGGACGCTGATGACAAGGGTTTCTTTGAAGTGCTAACGACGCATGGGAACGATGGGTCATCAATACCCACGGCGTATTTATCGGCTGAAAAGAAATTGAAAGAGTGGAATGAATGGTACAATGTACACACCACACACCATACCATCGTCACCCGACCATACGATGAGAAGAAATGGTGGGCTGTGTTGCTCAAGGAATCAGCCGTCGCTCTTGAGTTCGGTGATGCGTCCGAAGGAAAAACGGGTGGATATGTACACTTTCAACTCACAGAAGAATGTTCGGGAGAATACGACACTGTGGAATCAATCACACTTGAAGAGGTGGAACTACAATGAGCATGGAGAATAAAATAATTGAATGGATGAGCAAGGACAAGAACTTCGTCAAGTGGAATGGCTACAGCGACGGCATTGGGTGGTACGCATGTGTACCCATGACTGTACTGGCATCATCACTTGGCTTGAGCCTGTATGAACTTGAAGAAGCGATTCGCAACAACAGCAAGAGGGAGGAATGAACATGACAAAGAAATGGAAAACACGAACAGTAAGCACAGCATATCAAGGCCGACCCATGCGGGAGGCAGAACGAATGAGTCTCAAGGAGAGGCACCGCCGTCATCGGCTGGCCCATCCCAATGACTTGACCATGGAGGTGAAAGAATGACTTGGTTTGTAGTGGACAACAGGACGGGCAACGAGACTCGGTGCCATTCGGAACTGGATGCCGCTTTCTTGTGCAAGCAGTTGTGGGACTTGTTTCCCGACGACGGCGGGAACTTCGCATACTACGGAAGTGATGAGTGATGTACCGAATGACACCACAAGGCTTGGCCCGTCATGTCATGACGATTTACAACGAAGCCACAGGCGAGAGTGAAATCATCTTGGAGTTGGTAGAATGATTTATTCTGTAAAGCAGACGCAACTTGACCAAATGGTAGAGGACATCAAAGCGTTAGGGCTGGATAAAAACCCCGTTCACTACCACAACACAGGTTTTACAGATGAATGCTCACTGTACATGCTCTCTCCTGCTAAACCCCTCGGAGAATGTACGGAAGCCATTGGAACCATCAACGACTTTTGGCTTCCCGAATTGTTTTCTTCAGCACCCGAACTTGCTTTGGAAGTCCAGTGGTTGCGTAAAGAGTTGAGCAAGTACAAAAGCATGGATTGGCAGAAACAAATTGAACTGGGGAGTGATGAAGAATGATTGACACAGACAAATACGAAGGACATTCAACTGAATACAGTTATGAGATAGTGAGTGTGGATGATGACAAAGAAATGGATGCTACTTATGCGCTACTGAATGACGCACCACTTCTCCTTGCAGAAGTCAAGCGATTAAGGAAGCACGAGAAAGTGCTTGATAACCTATACAAAATGGCTGACGCAGACCCCGATTGGAAAGCACTCATGGACGATGTATGGGAGATGATTGAATGATTGACACCAACGCACACAACCTCAAAATCAAAATTGAAACAGACGAGTACATCTACTGGGAATACACGGAGGCATGAACATGGCAGACACGAAGAAGGACATACTGGAATGGGTAAAGGAGCGACTGGCATCCGTACCCGATGACGCAGAAATGCAGGTGCGGATTGAACTTGCATACTGGGACGAAGAGAATCAATTGAAGAGTATATAAATCAGCAAAGAGAAAGGAGATGAGAAACATGGCGAAGACAAAGCGAAACAATAACGAAGCGGCATACCGATTTGCGGTGCGAGTGATTACCAACTACGGCGATTACATCAGCGCACAAGAGGCATGGACAAAACTGGTGGACAAAAGAGGCGTAGGCATGAAGGGGTGGCAAGCATTTCAAACCCACCTCGGCGGTGCTGTGAGCGACGGCTTGCTCTCCAAGAAGCGAGGCGAGGACAGCAAGGGCAAGAGGCGTATTCTGTACGGCCCACCTACAATGACTCCCTTTGAGTCTGAGAACTTCAAAGGCGAACTTGCGACCGAAGTGGTGGACGCAGTACAACGACCCAACCGGCCATCCATCAACGACATCCCCCTTGGCGACATCCTATCCTACAATCATGTGGAGCGTGATGACATTATGAGCGTGATTCAAGACCTGCTCTACGACACGCCGCTTGGTGAGTTGCGACAGCGATACCCTGCCCTTGAGGACTTGGCGTGGGCCGTTGCACTTGATGGAGGTGATGAGTGATGGGGTGGGGCAGGAAATACTTCACCGGCTACCGTGACCCCACAGTGTGGGCTAACCTTGGACTGATTGGCGACAGCCTTACATTCACCACCGATGAAACCGTGACCAAGTTGGGCATCGGCTTCATCAAAGACCAGCAGGCTGAGTGCGCCATGGACACAGCCATTCGTTTCACCCTGCTCAACGCAGGTGAGAATGGTGAAATCACGGCCAAGCAGATGCTCAACCACCACACCCGATTGGCCTCGCTCTTTGAGGCTGGCCTCGTGGCTGATGGGTGGTATGTTGATGATGAAGGCCAGCGACAACGAGGATGGGTCTTTCACAAAGACGGCGTGCGCCTTCATTGGAACAAAATCACTTCCTCCTACGCTCGCAATCAAACTCACTTCCCTGCGAGTTTCATTGGCTCAAAAGAACTTTGGCGATATGACACTGGATGGAGTGGTCGTTCCTTCGCATTGAAGAACCATGGGTACACAAGCAGTGACTACAGCAAGTTGTGGGAGGGCGAAGAAGGCTTCCAACCTGTTCACTTGAAGGGTCATGAGCGTGCCATGGCAAACAGCGTTGATGACAAAGAGGTGCTGAAGCACATCAACAAATCACTCAACCGCATGGTCAAGAGCGGTAAGGCCGTTCAAGTCACCGCTGGCCGTGGCCGCACCTTCCGGTGGAACAGGTGGGGCTGGCTTGATAAGTACCGACAAATGCACCTTGTCTCCGTCGCCAAGCAACGCAAGTTGGGTGATGTGGTCAACGGGTGGGTGTACACGAAGGGAATAGTCACCGAGCAGTACGGTGTGGAGATTTGCCACCATGAGTGGGAGCCTGTTGAGCCGGTCAATCAGTACATCGTGAAACACAAGTCACCCTGTGTGCGCCGAAACCGTGTGTGGAATGGCAACGGTTACGAAACGAGAGAGGAAGTCCAATGGAATGCTGTCTCTCTACCTTACTTTTTCACGGATGAAGCGGAAGCCCTTGAGGTGGTAGAAGAACTCAACAGTAGTGTCTTCCCTCGCAAGGGCATGGGTGTCCGTGTGAACGGGCAGGTCGTGGCACCAAAGCACTATGTCAACATGCACAACATCATGATGCGAGTAAAGGGCGACGCTGACATTGAGGAGTACATGGAACCACTTGAGATGTTCAAGCGTATTCAATTGGGCAACTTTCAAATTGCAGGCGAACTGAACGCCTTACTCATCAACCACATAGAGAAGAGATACGGAAGCATCACACAAAAGGAGGAATGAACATGAACGAAGAATGGAAAACAAACATGAAGATTGACGATGAAACAAAAGCACTCATCCAAGTGCGCCGCAACACAGGTACCAACTTATTGCACCTGCAAGTGTACGGTCATGGTGGTGAGTTCAACAACCGAGACTACGGCTACGCTGACCGATTCAGCGTTCCGCCTGTGGTCACTGATGCACTCTTGGAGTACAATGCTAACTTGTACCCCTCCTTGACATCGGGGCAGGAGATTTATTTCCGAGATTTGGTTTCGGTTCATGGGTTTGCTGATGGTGTGCAATTGTACATCAATGTCCCTTCTACCGAGTGGAACGCACCGGACGCTTTCGTGCTTGACTTACCTGCTCAACGGTTCTCGGCGTTCATCGCTTACCTTGAGGCGGTTGGTTTGCTCTACAACCACGAGGGCGAGCAACGCTTTGTTGCACCACTACAGGAGGAAGAGTGAATGGGTTGGCTTGAGCAATTGAATACCCTTCAATCAAAACTGGTGGATGCCAGTCCCATTGATGTGAACAACGACCTGTTCAACGCAGTGAACTTGTTCCACAACGCCTACAACGAAGTGGCACAGCGGGCGACCGACAGCCTACACATCAGCCCTTACTGGGCTGAGGCTGGTCGTTTGATGCCACCCATCAATCCCTCCATGGTCACCTACCTCGCCGTGCGAGACATCGCTGAGATGTACGATGTACCCATGACATGGATTTACCTTTTGCCGTTCACGATTCAAATTGATGCCGCCGCCCGTTCAGTTATTTTCACGAGTAATCAAATCATGTATGTCAACGAGGAAGGCTACGCTACACCTGCGACATTGATGGCATGGCATGATGGGAAGCAAGCGGGGCTGATTGACGAGGACGACGAGTTCCTGTTTGCCAATAGTGACTTCACGAAGGAGTACACGGCCAGTGCTAACCAAACCCTTGAGGACATGGCGAAGTCCATGGGTGCGACCAAGGAGCAGATTCAAGAGATGATGTCGTCCACGCACATTGAAGCACCATTCCCGTATGAGAATGATGATAGTCCTTGGGGGGATGTGTGATGACTCCCATTGACATCAACACACTCACCAAATTGGCTTTTACAGCCCACATGCACGGTGGTGGCGACATTACGCTTGAAGACCTTGCGATGCGGGACTGGGACACCAAAGAACATATCGCTGAAATTATGAAGCAAGTAAATGCTTACATCGGTGTGTGGGAAGACACTCTCATGAACATACACGATGCACTCAACGAATTGCGAGACAGGGAGGTGAGCGAATGAGTTGGTGGGATGAGAAGGACAAGTACCTGTGGCAAGCGATGGGCAAAGAGAACTTAGACCCCAACAACAGCACCACTGATGAAGAGTGGGCTTTGTTCGTTGAACACTACGCTGACGCTTTTGCTGAAAACGCAGGCGACATGGCTCACGCACTTTGGCATTTATTCTTGGACAGGCACCCCGACATCAAGACGAGGTACGAGGAGGAAGAGTGAATGGGAGTTTTGAGATTGGAAGATGGAAGCGGTGTCATAGAAATGGCCTACTGCACCTATCGTGATGATATTAAACTTAACCTCGCCTTTCTTGAAGAAGAAGATTGGGCCTCTATGGAATCCATTCAAGAAATTCTCAATCAGATAGATGAGCATATCCGTATGTGGCAGACCACGCAAAGCAAAGTGTATGACGCACTCAACGAATTGCGAGACAGGGAGATGAGCGAATGAAAGGACGACTTGACATTGGACAGAACAAGTGGCTCGCCCTTGAGCAAGTAGGGAGTGGGTGGTGGCAAATCACCGAGGCCCACCGTTGCACCGAGGTTGAGGTTGGCGAGATGGGTCTGCCAATGATTCGTGGTTGGACATTCTATAGAACGCTGGACACACCCATCCCTACGCATACCTATCCTCCCGCAGTGCGCTTTGTTTTGATTGCTGATGAAGCGGATGGTGAAGAAGAATGACCTTCGGCGGCTACTTTCTTTTACTCAGCATTTTAGCGGGGCTGTACTGGTTGGGGCTGAAACTCAACCCGCCCATTCAACCACGCATCATCCCCGAACCGAACAACATGTTACGAGGTGAAGACGAATGATTGACACAGACAAATACGAAGGACACACACCTGCGCCGTGGACTGTTGATGTTCACAAAGTGGGTCAAGACACGAGCGCAGTAGTGATTGAGTCGGGCATGACCACACACTCCAATGAAGTGTTAGCGGAAGTTGAGATGGAAAATGAGTACGCTATGATTGACGCACGACTCATCGCAGACGCACCACTTCTCCTTGACTTCATCGTGTGGGTCAAGAACACTCACCCTCATTACTACTACAGATTGACCGAAGCATACGAGACAGCCAAGAAGAATAACCGTTAAACAAAATGACCCCATGCAATAACCATGTCGCCCTTTGAGCAAGCGTTTGACTACCTACGGCAGAACAGGCCGCAGGGACGCTTCATGGGTGGCAGTACAGGGGCACGAGGCTACGACCTACCGATGGGACGATTCGTTGGTAAGCGTGGCGACAGCCCACAACACATTCAAAACGAGTACGACATGAACAGGTTCCTCAATGAACTGGGCGTACCCGTACCACAAGCACAGATGCAAGACGGACTCATGCTGACACAAATGGAGGAGGGACAACGAATGGGTTTTCAACCAACGGCAGGAGACATTCGCCAACTGCAAAGGGACTTCGTTCCCCACGCAACGATAGCGAACTGGGACATGCTCGGCTTAGACCGAGACAATGTTATTCGCCGTCCCGATGGCACGCTTTCCTATGTTGATGTAGGAGGCGCAGGCCCGTTCCGTGCTCAAGGCGCACCGAAGGGTGCGGCATTCAGTTCCAATGTTGGTGAACTTGACACCCTACGAGACAAAAACTGGGAGTTGGCTGGCATGAGCGAGGCTGACATTGGACGCTCCTACGATGCTTACGGTGGGGAGGATGCCATGACTCAAGCACTTGATGTGCTGAGGCAACCGGACACCCGCCGTATCATGCAACAACGCATACAGGATGTTGCACGACGAGTTGCTTGAAATTATTTCAGCAGTATATAAATCAGCAAAGAATGAATGGTTAGCGAAAGCAAGGTGATGAAACATGAGTAAACGAATCAAGAAAGATGGAACATGGTACAACATAGACTGGCACAGGGACATTGATTCCTTTTGCGTTGATTGCTACGAGAACAGTAGATACGAGCATGTCGGTGACCTTCGGAACATGAGGATATACGAACTGTACGCTCACGGTGATGCTTACTACATTGAATACTACTACGACGACGATGCCAGTTACACCGTTGGTATCGCTGGCACACCAACGAAGAAATGCGACTACGCTGAGGAGGAATGAACATGTACGACGATGGATGGAAGAAGCACTACACTGAGCGAGCCGCTTGTATGAACAACGCTTGCCACGCTGACCTTGGTAGCCGCATTCAAGCGAGGTTGGTCATGGAGTTTGATGATGCAGACTACGACAACGAGTGGGACTTGCCACACTGCCCATTTTGCGGAAAAAAGATGGAAGTAGTTCAACCACAGGAGGAATGAAAAATGAGCAACACAGAATACGACACTTTCACCGTAGAGGTAAGCAACTACGGTGGGATTAGAGCAGGGACAACCATCAAATTACCCGTGAAAGGAAACGGATGGGACGAAGAGGACACACGAGAACGACTACTGGAACTGGTTGAGCGAGCCGCTGAGATGATGCTCGCCAACTTGGGTGCTGATTCGGACTGGGAAGATGTGTACGGAGATGAGGAAGAATGAATCTACAACAAATCATGGAAGGCAAGTGGACGGAGTTCACGGCAACTGATGAGCGACATGATAGCCACTCGTGGTTGTACGGTACGATTACCCTCAACGGTAAACTGTACAACTGTGTGCTACAGGGCAAGTACAAGTATCAGTCCTACTACGAAGACACGAAATACAATCAACTGTACCTGCGTATCAGTCCCGACTGGGAGGGTGACCCCATCACGGTCGCAGGTGTTGACTACGAAGTGGACGGCCTGTTTCTTACAGTGCATCGCACTGAGAGTGGGCACCTGTACGGACACATTGGTGACCACTTTGAACAGTTTGATTACAACATTCGCAGGGTGAAGACGAGCAAAATGCAGTGGCGGCGTGAGCCACCAACCCGAAATGCGATGAAGCAAATCACGGAAATGTTTCGTGGCCTCCGTATCATTCTCCCTGCTGATGTGTTGAACATCATGTACACAGCCAACGAAGTGTGTGCCATCATTTCACAGGAGATGAAGCGTATTCGTGAAGAGATGGAAGAGCAGATGGAGGCACTGAACATGGAGTACAGAACGAAGTCAAACACAATGGAGGCGTTGCATCAATGACACGAGAAGAACAAATTGCTGATAAATTGAAAGAAGAGATGGCGGCATTGAACCGTCGTATTGAACGACTGAACCAGTGGAAGGAGAGTGGGTACGGAGAACCGTGCCATGAACACCCTTGGGAATTAACTCATGGCCCCTTTCATCAAGTGGTTGGCAGTGACCCTCTCACATACATCCTACGATTCAAGTGCCCTCGTTGCGGTATGACGATGGAGCAACAGGCTGTTGTTGAACAGGAAACCCTGTTTGACGAATGGCAAGAATACCGAGAAAACAAAGGAGATGAAGAAGAATGAAGACATACAGCGTAGAGGTCACCTACCAAGGTGAGATTGAAGCGAAGAGCAAAGAAGAATTGGAAGAGGCATTGTTTGTGGCTATTGCCTTGTTTGGCAAGCCGTTCACAAATGACACCTTTGAGGCTGTGGACTGGACGATTGAAGGAGATGAAGAAGAATGAGTGATTATACTGAAGAAGAAGTGCAACAGATGATTGAAGAAATCCGTGAATCGTACAAAGTGCGAGAAGTTGTTTGTTTGAAAACGATGCGACGATGGCCGATTAAGACATGGGTGTACGCTACAGGAGTTGTCACGATTGATACAGGTGATGAGTGATGTGGATTGCACTGACAGAAGGCTGGCTGAGCATCGTTGCTCACCGTGACAAGCCCGACCACCTACTGGTGCGGGCACGCAACCCAAGCCACATCCGTCGCACATTCGGAGAGCAGGTCATGTACACTGACGCTAACGCTGACTATCCGTTCCGTGCTGATGTACCACGGGGTGCCGTCATTGATTTCCTCATCCGTCGTTTGGAGCGTATGACCTATGACAACTTCAAGAACACGATTGATGATGACCGCTATCACAATGCGGCACTGGATGTGTGGCGCACGATGTACCGATACGGGGAGAACTACCGAGGTGATGCAGAATGAAGGAACATGATTTCGCTACGAAGATGATTTATGGTTTGGCTGAGAAGTTGGAACGATTGGAAAAGTTGGAGGCGGCGGTCGTTGGCTCATGGATGGAGTCTTGTAATGACTGTGGGCCTTGGCACAAAGCGTTGCGCTGGCCGTGTGTTGACTTAGGCTACTTGGAACTGCGTGATGTTGAAGTCACTCGTGAAGCGTTTGATGGTAGCACTTTCACATACACAACTCGTGAGTTTCACTTGAAAGAAGAGTACGAGGAAATAGCGAAAGCGTGGATTGCACGAGGTGAGGAAGAATGAGCGACGAACCGACGACGATTGATTGGGTTTTGCATAAGACGAGAGGACATACACCTACAGAAAATTGGGATGGGCGGGGTACACCTGTCGGTTTCAACATTACATGGCACGACACGGCTGACCAAAGGTGGGATGAGGAAGAGGCACACATGGCTGAATGCAACCAATGGTTAGTGAAGAATGCACCCTTGTTTCGTGATGAAGTCATTCGGTTGCGTAAAGAAAATCAACGCCTCCTTGACTACTTGGTACAAGTGGCTGATGAGTACACTGATGCTGATGGAATCACATACGAGATTTACTGTAAGTTCGGAGATGAGGAAGAATGAACACACCAATCAAACTGGGCGAAGGCTCGCTGACGATGTGCGGCATTGACGACTTCCGTGACACGCTACGCAAGGAGCATACGGTGGTCACGCTGTGCCGCTTCCCTCCCAAGTGGAGCATGGTGGACAAGAACGAGCGACACCACTACTACTTCCGGGCGTTCAACAAAGACCCCGCCATTTGGACGCACGCTATTCAAATCGTCATGGACGCTATCGCTGAGGGCAAGGATGTTCTCTTGCACTGCGTCCATGGCCGTGACCGCACGGGTGGCGTAGGCTACGCCGTGCTACGACTCCACGATTACGAGCATGACCAAGCGCACCTTGCGATGGTGGATGCTCGCCCCTCGCAGGAAGCGGAGTGGGCGGTCAAGATTCCGTACCGCCGCAAATTCTACGAGGAAATAATTGAGGAGTATATAAATCAGCAAAGAAAGAGGAGATGAGAAACATGGAACAATGGCAAATGAAACTACTTAACCGAGGCTACAGCCTCATCGTGCATGCGATTGACGAACACTTCAGCAGTAGCGACCAACCGTTTACGGAATTGCAATTCCGTGAGGCCGAGTTGATGGCATACGAGGATGTACCTCACATGGAAGACTACTGCGAAATGCTGAGGAAAGAAATTATACCACTATTGGAGGAATGAAAAATGACGAAACACACGAAATATGAGAACATGTACGAGAAGAAATACGGTTGCACACGCAATCAGTACCGCCGCATCATCAACGGTGCGCCATACGAGATTGCACTTGACGGTTCTTACAAGGACTACAACGCACGAAAGAAAGCAATTTTGGGAGAGGAATGAATATGGCACACAATTTGGCACAGACGAAGAACGGACAATACATGACGGCTTGGGCAGGCGACACGCCATGGCACGGGCTTGGGACACAAGCAGAAGGACTGATGACGGCGACCGAGGCATTGAAACTCGGCAACCTTGATTGGACTGTAGAGAAGCGACCGCTGTACAACCGCACCGAACTCGGTGAGGTTGAGGTGGTGGAGAATACCTTTGGTGTGTTCCGTAAGCAAATCAACGAAGACGGTTCACACTCATGGATTGCACTCAACCGTGGCACAGCCGTGGGCCGAGTGTGGAAGCCCTTCCAAAACATTGAGGCGATGGACTTCCTTGATGAGTTGGTGCAAACCCAAGAGGCCAAGATTGAGGTTGTGGGTGCATTGGGTAAGGGTGAGAAGGTATGGGTGCTTGCGAAGTTGCCCGACAGCATTCTCATCAACGGCGTGGACAAGGTTGACCAGTACATCCTCATCGTGAACAGCCACGATGGTAGCGGCTCACTCAAAATCTTCCTCACACCCATTCGTGTGGTGTGCAACAACACGCTCACCATGGCACTGCGAGGACGACAGGGTGGCTACAACATCCGACACACCGGCAAACTGCATGACCGCTTGGAGCAAGCACGAGAAGTCTTGGGCTTGGTAAACACAGACTTCTTGGCATGGGGTGAGATGGCACAGTCGTTGGTTGAGGTCAAACTCACCGAGGACGAGATGGAGTCCTACTTCATTGACGCACTCAACCTCACCTTCAACGACGAAGGTGACCTTACGACCCGCTCATCTAACATGCTCAAGACCGTGAAGGGCTTGCTCGGTAACGAGAAGAACACCCTCAACGGTATGGAAGGCACGGCATGGGCGGCATACAACGCACTCACCGAAGCGGTTGACCACAACTTCACTCGCCTCGCCAACGGCGAGGTAAGCACCAAGCGTATGGAGTCGGCACTCTTCGGTACCTACTCCCGCACCAAGCAGAAGGCATTCGTGAAGGCATTGGAGTTGACAGTATGAGTTGGCACAATTATGACATCACATGGAGCAAGGAGTTCAAGGATTTCGCTGTTTACTCTATGATGTGGATGATGTGGAACGCAAACACGGTTCAATGTGCGTCCGAGTGGTTGTTTAACTTGTATTCTGCACATGAAAGTGCATGTGCGGCGTTTGAAACTGATTACGACCACGCAACCACAACAGAACTTGAGGCTTATTGCAAGCAACTTTCAACACTCATCAACAAGTCAAAAGAACTCAAGGCGGTTCGCAAGTGGTTCAAACATTTGGAAGAACAAACGGGTCATGATTACATGAAGGATTTGCGGAAGGCCATGCGTGAAGATTACGAAGTGGTGATTGAATGACATGCAAACACGAATATGAATTGAAGCGAGGAGATGCCTACCTCTACGAATCCTGTGACCCGAATGATACGGTCAATGTGACCATCACATGTGTTCACTGTGGTCATGAGAAAACAGCCACGATTGGCGTTGATGACAGGGGGGTATGGGATTGAACATCTTCGTACTACACACTGACCCCGACATCGCCGCACAAATGCACTGTGACAAGCATGTGCCCAAAATGGTGGTTGAAGCCGCACAGATGATGGCATCAGCCCTACGCCGACACGGTGCTACTGATGAGGACATGCCACTGACCAAAGCGGGTACACCCTACAAGGGTGGCTATGCTCATCACCCATGTACAGTATGGGCGGGCGACAGCCGTGATAACTTCAAGTGGCTCGCTCGTTATGCAGAAAGACTACTCCGTGAATACGACCTTCGCTTTGACAAAATGCACGCTTGCCACGGCCCCATTCACATCATGTCCTGTAAGGACTACATCATTCCCGAAGGCGGGCGCACACAATTTGCATTGGCTATGCCCGACGAGTACCGACCCGAACCAATTAACGGTGAGATTGTGTATCACGCTTACCCCGAACATGCGGTACAAGCATACCGTCGCTACTACCATTCCAAGCAGTTCGCCAAGTGGGAGAAGGGCACACCTGCTCCCGACTGGTGGCGAGGCGTGGAGGTGATGGCGTGAGCCTGCACGAGAACTTCGGCAGTGGCAACGCTGATGCCAACCCCGACCTCAAGCCCAACGACATGGTGATGACTCCACGGCACATCGCCAAGCAGATGATTGACTTCTATCACATTCACGAATACGAGCGAGTGCTTGACCCGTGTGCTGGCGATGGTGCATTCTTTGACCAATACCCCTCACACATCCTTGCGAAATATCGCATGGAAATCACAGAAGGCTTGGACTTCTTTGATTGGAATGTGAGCCGTAGCCCTCACATTGACTGGATTATCACCAACCCACCGTACAGCATTTTCCCTCAGTTCTTGGAGAAGTGCTTTGAGGTGGCTGACAATGTGGCCCTACTGATACCACTTGCGAAGTTGGTGTCAAGCCTCAAGCGAATAAATATGGTCATGGACTACGGAGGCATTGTGTCAATGCGAATCATTGGAGCGAGCAAGTGCGGGTTCCCCTTCGGGTTCCCTGCCGCCGCTATCCACATGAAGCGAGGCTACGATGGCAACACGCTGATTGAGATGTGGCCGGACGAGGAGGAATGAACATGGGACAAATGACTGATGGAAGCGAGTGCCTACTGTGCGAACTGTGGCAGGATGTTGATGATGAGAGCGACTTGGAGTTGTGCTGTAGGGAATGCCGGGGCGAGATTGCTTGGGCGTTTGCACGACGAAGGGCAGGTGATGAATGATGTTCCGACGAAAGAAGAAACAGGAAGCGTTCTCGCCATGTAAAAGAACAGTCATGTGGTTGTGGAACAAAGGAGCGTATGATTGGGACAAGTTCGTGGACATCGTTACGAAGCAGTTCGGTGGTGAGTTGTGCCCCGAATGTGAAACCCACTGGGTCTTTGAAGGGCAGTGGAGTCATTCTGTTGCTGATGAGGACATGCACAAGGTGTATCAACGAATAGCAAACGGCTACAAGCACAAGTATCTCACTGATGGTTTAACCTACGAGTCTTGTGAGGAGTGTGCGGTTGATTGGGAGACTGACCATGTGGAGCATCTCTTACGACGAAGGGCAGGTGATGAATGATGGCCGAAGTGCTTGACGCTGAAATGAAGGACGAGTGCCACATCATGCTCCTCGTGCGACGAGACAGCGGTGATGTGTGGGAGGACTACGGTTCCATCCTACGCCTGCGCCGTGCTATTTACGACGGACTCCTTGACTGGGTGAGCGATGAAGAGCCACCCGCATGGTGGGAGGGAAAGAAGAATGCTTGAGATAGACAAATACGAAGGACATACCTGTGTTTACTGCGGCGAAGGAGGAAGGGATGACGACGCATACAAGACTTGCCCACATTTCCTTGCTTGGAAAGAAGGCTGGTGCTTTTTGTGCTACGAGGCTTTAGAGGTGTGTGATTGTGAATAAACAACTTGATAACGGAGAGGTAAGTGGTGAGGTCAATGGATTGGCAACCGAGTGAAGAATTGATTGCATGGGGGAACGAACACTTTGGCGGTATGCCAGTGGACAGTGTGTGGTCGCCCGACGACAGCGGCGTGCAGTATCGTAAGATGAGTGAGACAAGTTATGCGCTTATCTTCATGCTCAACCACCCGCTGGCACAGGAACACCACGAGAAGTTCACGCTCCTCATGGAAGCGTGTGGCTACACCGTGGAGAAGCCCGATGGGTTGGAGATGGTGACACCACCGATTGACCCGGCGGCACAGGCTGAGATGAACTTTCGTGCAAAGCAGGAGGTCGCTCAGTCATGGACTTGCGAGTGTGGCTTCCCGTTAGCGAACAACGACTTCTCCAAGTCGGTGTACGAGTTTGTGGAAACGATTGACGCTGAAACAAGCAACGGCGGCACGACCCCCATTGACCTGTGGCGTGTTGTGCTGAGTTGCGATAACTGCGGCAAGGATAACACCATTGACCCCGATGACTTTCACCTGCTGGCTGGCGATGATGAGTTCATGCGCTGGCGTAACGGAGACAAGGAGTATATCGCTCTCACACGAGAACAACTCAAGGACTTCGCTGATGCGGGTATGTTTGATGAGGGTTACACCAACCACACCGTGACTGTCATGGGCAAGTTCCGTGGCGAAGACAGGGTACCACCTTGGTTGTGGGGTATCTCGTGCCTCATCAAGAACAGCACCGAAGAGGAGTGAGCGAATGCTTACACTGGCGAGGGCCAGCGATTTGCTGAATCGGATGCCGAATAAATTACTGGTAAAAGAAATCAGCAAGCGTGAGTGTGAGGAACTTTGGGAGTTCGTCAACACGACGGACAAACTCTCCATCTCACAGCACCGACTCAAGACAGCCATGGCTGATGAGTGCGGTGTGATGCTTGAGCGGTTGCTTGAGGTGATTGGTGATAGTCCCTTTGTGGATGGGTTGGTCATGGAGGCTGGTGAGGAGGAGAGCGACTTTACGCTCAACGAGGCCGTACAACTCATGCGCTCGGCTCATGTCTTGGACAACTGGATTCTCCCCTTCTGTCATGCAATCAGCAAAGACGAAGCCACGGTCATTTGGCGGTGGGCGATTGGGTATTACTGGACGGCCTATCGGAACCGATTCCTCAAGTGGATTAAAATCATGAGTAAATTAAATGGAGATTTTTCTTTTGATGTTCTATTGGCTGTTATCTATGATGGCCTTCAAGTCTCGGACGACATCAAACCGTTCAAGCGATTAGAGCCATGGGAGGGCGGGGTACCCGACAAGTGGTGGTTCGTGTCCGATTGCGGTACGCTGAAGTATGTGGGTGATGGTGTCGTGCGAAATCGCAACGGCACACTGAACACAGAATTGACCCCGCTGGTGGACAGCGATGCCGATTGTTGGATGTGGGAGAACCCACTTGGCACGGGTCATCATCATTCAACAAACGACAAACTACCCTTCTCATCGTACAAGAACGCTATGACTGACCAGTTTCACTGGCACGAGTCTCAAGTGTTACTGGATTCGTATGCCAAGGGTGGATTTTTAATTGCTCATGAAAAGACAGGAGCATATAAAGGAACCAAAAATTGGGACTATTATTTACTGAGTAAAGGAAGCAACACACTGTATGGGCAGGTCATGACAATACGGAATTTGAACAAAGGAGGGTATGAGATTGTTATCGGTTTTAGCGATGCTGGCGAAGTTGTGGAGACAACGACACACAGAATGAGCGAACTCCCGCTTCAATTGAATGAGGCGTTGTTGCGGCGTGGGATAAGCGCAAGCGTGCGCTATGCCTTCCAACATGTTGAGGATTGTTTAGTTGCCAAGTTCATGTACACTTGGAGTCCTAACGAAGAGTGGCACTTGAAGTTCATAGAAGTAGAGAACAACAAAGGTGAGAGTGATGTGGATGACATACTGGATTACTTCGCAGTGGTAGGTGGAGAGGATGAATCACCTTGAGACAATCGGCCTCGGCTTAGCAATCACCAAACTACAGTTCGTCGCACAAGTCAAGCGACACCAATACTCATACGGATTCAAAATTGTGGTACACATTCGTTTCAAGCGCACCTGTACTGAGGAGCAGAAGAAGTGCATTGAGGTGTGGCTACAGTCACACGACCTGTCCATGATTGACCGCACACAAATTGGAGGCGAGGACATGTGGCGCATACTTGACTTGCTGGAACCCTATCACTCTCTCATGGGCAAAATGGATGTTATCAACATCAAGAAGATGCACTGGCTGAAAGACAACCCCATTCCCAAGGTGCTGTACAAGGAAGATGGTACACGACGCTCACGAAAGATTGGGAAGAATTGGAAGAAGTTCCTACACTGGGCCGAATCATGGGACGCATACGACGATTTGTTGAAGAGTATATAAATCGGCAAAGAAAGAGAGGTTGAGAAGAAATGACTTGGAACGAAGTGTTACGACCTGTTCACCCATCCGAAGTGGTGGGCAACCACCAGTTCGTACAGGATGCCGAAGAGTGGGAGAGGACGGGGGAGTACCCTCCGGCCCTGCTGTTCATCGGGGAGCCGGGTACTGGCAAGACCAGTGCCGCCAATGCCATTTCCCGCACCATGCTCAGTGGTGCCTACAATGACATGAATGTGTTGTGGACGAATGCCAGCGACGACCGAGGTATCTCGCACATCCGAGAGGAAGTGAAGAACTTCGCACGACTCAGCGGCGTAGGAACAAAGAGGAAAGTAGTGGTGCTTGACGAGGCTGACGGCCTCACCAATCAAGCGCAAGACGCTATGCGAGGCATCATGGAGAAGTATGCCTCAAAGGTTCTCTTCATCCTCACCGCCAACTATGCTGACAAAATCCGCCCTGCAATCAAGAGTAGATGCACGGTGTACACCTTTCGCCGTGTCTCCGCTGAGCATGGTGCATCTCACCTTACACGGCTCACCGAGTCGTGCGGTGTCCCTACAGACTGGGAGCCGTACTACGGTGATGTCGTGGAGTATCACGGCGGCGACCTGCGAGCGGCTGTCGCCTCCCTTGAGCGCATCCCCAAGACGGCTGATGCAATCAAACAATTCACGGTCAAACAAACTGGGGATGAGTGGTGGGACTTCACCATCAGCAACAAGTGGAACGAGTTGCGAGAACACCTCATTGATGTATTACATTCATCGGGCGATAAGTTGTCCTTCATGAACAACTTTCATCGTGCTATTCGGAAGCATTTTGATAATGATGCCGACACCACATTTGCCATCATGGAAGTGTGGGGAGACATGATGAAGTATGTGTATGACTGGGGCGGTTCGGGCGAGTCCTATGTGGAAGTCCTCGTCGCACGATTGAAGAAACAAATAGAGGTGAAAGAAACATGAGTACATGGCAGAACACAGATGAATACGAAGACATTGACGACAGCGCAAGCAACGGTTTCGGAGCGGCATCCGAAAGCAACGCCAACGCTGGACTACCAAGCGGTGTCATTGACCGATTGAAAGCATACGCCGAGCGAGTGAGCCAACCGTTGGCTGACATCACGAAGCAGTTCGTTGAGAACATCGCAAACGAATACGGTTGCACCGACCCAAGCAGTGAGGACGAAGACCTGCTGGTTGACTGGGCAGAACAACTTGTTGTTGAGACACGCCGTTCAAGCGGTGGCGGCAACAGCCGACTACAAACATGGGTTGGATGCTTCCTCGGTGTGGCCGACAAGAAGCGTGACCGGCTTGCCAACATTGTGCGAGCCAATCTCAAATTGTTCAAGGACGACCCCGAACAAGCCATCAGCAGTGGTCGCCTCGGTGTGTATTCCAAGAACGATGGTGTGTGGCACTTGACTACCAAAGAGGGTCAAGTCTCCACCGAGATTCCCGTTGAGGGCAATCCTGTTCCTCCCTACGGCATCAAGCATGACAACATGTATGTGTGCCTTACTACCTACGACGGCAAGGCGGCACCATCCAAGAAAATGGGTCGCTATGCATACTTCCTTGGAGGCGAGGAAGAGGACTTCGTGAAGAACGGCAACATCGGTCTGTGGCGCATTGACCTCACAGGTGCCAATGTGTACGCCAATCTCACCATCGGTCGCCCTTGCAAGGTGCCTGTCATCCCACCCCGTGAGGGCGGAAGCGAGGCATTCAAGGATGTGCTGACCACCTACGACGACTTCTCCGTGAACTACACGGATGAGTTCGTGAGCGAAGACTTGCGTCCTCTCCTTACACCATCACGGTTTTGGACGAACCCCGACTTCCATGAGTTGTATGTCCCGGTTGACTCCTTGGAGGAAGCATACGAAGAGCGTAAGCAGTTCTACGATGCTGGCGGTGAACGCCGCTCCTTCGGGCCACTGGTTGTCACCAAGGGCACGGTCACTCGGATGAGTACCGAGCCTCGTGAGAGCGAGTACGACGAGGAGGGCCACAACTACAACATGACGCTTTCAAGCAGTATCAGTGGAGACATTGACTGTTGGGTGCCCGGTGCCGTTGGCAAGTGTACCCAACCGTTCACCTCTCACTGGGGCGAGGAGTCTTTCCCCTACGCTGAGCGTTCTACCGTCTTCGTGTTCGGTCGCATTGGCCTCAAGACACGAGATGGACTCACTACTCCCAAACTGACGGTGTTCGGTGTCTATGCTGACCCACGCCGTTCTCGCCGCCGAATGACTGGCGGAGACACTGGTACGGAGCAATTCAACTGAGGTGAAGAAACATGGCAGGATTTGGACAAACAGCAAACGCACAAAAGGAACTGAAGAAAGAAGAGAAGGCTCAGCCACCCATGGCTGTCACCACCATGACAGGTGGAGACATGTTCGCTGACATGCGAGCAGAAGAGGCGAAGATGGGTGAGGACAAGATGACTCACATGTTCGTCGGTGTTGCAGGCTTTGATGGCACCGGCAAGTCCGGTATCGTCAAGCACGCCTTTGACATTGCTTGCGAGCAAGACCCTACTCTTGAGTTGCACGCTCTTGACTTTGACATGGGCGTTGCCATGCTCAATTCAGCAGTGAACAAAAACCCCAACATCAAGTCATGGAAGCCATGGCAGATGGGGGTCAACGACCGTACCGCCTACGACTACCCCGGCACTCACGACCGAGTGATGAAGGTCATGCGCTACATTCTCCATCAAGTGGAGAGTGGCGAAGCGAATGTGTGGGGTGTGCTGGTGAGCGGTCTTGACTCATGGTTGGAGATTTGTACCAACAACATGCGAATCATTGACTTGGGACTGGCCAAGGACGGCATTGAGTCGGCTGACATCCGTGGTGCGGGTGAGGCCAAGCGTGTGGAGCGACAGTCCGACTGGGCGATTCGCAACACTCGGTTCCACCAACTCACGGCTCTTTCCCGTAGCCTCGTGCGTGCGGGTGTCCGTGTCTTTTGGGAGACTCACCTTCGTGCTACGAACTTCTCCTACGGCAAGGAGAGCGACAAGACGACGCTCGCCCCCGAATGGGAGAAGAAGACCAACAACTACCTTCCCACCATCATTTGGATGGAACAGGAGGAACACTACGACGACGAGAACGAATTGGTCAAGACGGAGTACAAAGCGGTCTTCAAGAAGTGCAAGACCAACCCGGAACTCCAAGACCAAACACGCACTGTGTTCATAACTCGCCCCAACGGTGAGCCGGAGTGGTTCGGGCTACCCGAACTGTACGATGGGAGTTTGTAATACTCGTTGCATCCCGTAATTGAGAGAGGTTTTTGGCGAGTAATGAACGGAATGGTTTCAATGGTTTGGGCTCCCCACGCCAAAGGGGGTAGGGGTACCTCCTTCCGTTCCCCTCTCTTGCGAGGTGATTGATGATGACAAAAGTAGTGATAGGTAGAAAGGACTTGTTGGACTTCCTTACCTCGTTTGGTAAGGGTGTTACAGATGTCCGTATGAGTTGCGCTGGCAACCGCTTGACGGTTGAGGTGGGTTTTGCTACCTACTACCTGCGTAAACAACTCGTAGGTGCCACCATTGAGGATGAGGGCATCATTCACATTGCTTTACTGGAAAAAGCAATTGCTTTCCTCAAGGCCAGCAAGCAGGACAGCGTGACGCTACGGCAGACGGCTGAGACAAAACCACTCCACATGGAGGCTGGTGGTAACAAGTTGCAACTGCCAAGCACTGACGACATCACCTCAGCGGCCAAGACCGTGGTGGTGCGTGCCCTGCTTGAGAAGGCATCGGCGCAGGGATGGAGCAAGTTCGCTGATGATGAATTGACCGTACATGCTACGCTCAAGACGAAGGACTTGATTTCACTGGCTGGCATGAAAGGATTGCTGGCCAAAGACTCTATGTACAAAATGCGTATTCACTGCGGCGAGGGTGAGTTTGGCATCGTGGCTGGCAAGGCGGCTACTGGTCGCCTGTTTACCACCCTGCCTGCCCTTGATACGGACGGGCCGAATGCTACCGTACAGACGCACTTTGGTGAGTGGTTGCCCACATGTTTGCAGTTCCTTGATGATGGTGAGGCTCGCCTCCACATGGGTGATGATACGCTGACCATTTTTGAGCAACAGAATACTTTACTGATGATTGTAAACGAGAGTGATGTTTGATGATTATTGACTTCATCTCCGACGACCCCTACGAACCGCTCACCATCTACGAGCGCACCCGTGGGGCTGACGGGGTGTTGAAGGAACGCTACATTACTCACGAGGACAGGGGCTATGTGTACCCCTTCTGTTGGCTCAAGCAGGGTGCGCCTTCTTGGGTACTGAACCGCCTTCGCAATGTACACGCTCGCATTCTCAAAGACCATGTGGCCACCGGGCTTGATGGTGGTAAGTTGTGGAAGGTAGAGGTAAACCACCCTAACCAACTGTGGGAAATCAAAGACCTCGTGGGTAAGTGGACGCATGAGGCTGACTTAAATTACCTTGACCAAATTCTTCTCACCAACTACCCCGACAAGTTGCCGGAGTTTCACCCACGCAAGTGGTACTACGACTTGGAATGGGAGACAACGGGCGATGGTGCCATCACGGTCATGGCTGTGGCTGACACACACGCTGAACACAATGTGGTGTTCGCTTGGAGTCAAGAGTCTATTCGTGATACCATCACCAAGACTGAATGGATTGACCGCTACGAAGGGTATGAGTTGCGTACTTATCCCAATGAGGACAAGATGCTCATGGGGTTCCTTGAACACCTCAAAGAGTGCGACCCCGACATGCTGATTGCACACGCTGGTGGTTGGGCTGACCTACCGAAGTTGCACGAGCGCATGGGTGCCCTGCGTCACGACATGTCGCCCATTGGCTACTTCCTCCCACCGAAGAAAGACGGGTCGGGCTACAAGTCCACGGCCCAACCCATCAAAGGGCGGCTGGTGTTTGACACAGCGGCTCAAGCAGGTGAGGGCAGTGGCTTTGAGGGCGTATGGCAGAAGAGCGGGCGTGGACAAGCACAGCAACGCAAGTTGAATTGGTTCGCTACTGAACTCGGACTTGGCCACAAACTTACTGATGAAATAGAAGGCATGACCGTACACAACGGTTGGGCTGAATACTATGATGACTTCGTGGACTACTGTTTGGTTGACACCACTTTGCTTCGTGACATTGACAACAAACTCAACTGTACTGATTTCCACCTCGCACTACAGCAAGTTGCTGGTGTGCAGTTCGGTAGCACGCACAATGTGAGCCGCTACTTCCGTGGTTTGATTGGTCGTAAAACAAATCTCAAGGCTCCAACCTCCTACATTGAGGAACGGCCCGAACTACAGGCCGCATGGGTCATGCCCCCTGTTGCCGGTCGCCACGAGAATGTGGCACTGGTTGACTTCGCATCCCTGTACCCGAACATCATTCTCTCCGCCAACCTGTGTTGGACGACACTGGTTGACCAACCCGGCCCGAATGTTCTCACGCTTGACATCCCACCCAAGTTGGGCGATGATGGCAACTACATTCCGGGCACGGGCGGCGTGTTCCATTGGCGACAGGATGAGGAGGGTATTCTTCCAAAGGTTGTCAAGGACATGCTCGCCCTTCGCAAGCACTACAAAGGTATGATGAAAGCGGCTACAGACCCCGATGAGAAGTTGGGCTACAACATGCTACAGATGGCTGTCAAGGTTTCAGTGAATGCCATCTACGGTATGGTGGGTAGTCGCAAGGTTCGTGGGCAGTGGAGCAGTTATGAGATTGCTCAGTCCATTACATACCTTGGTCGTGAGTCCATCAGTATGCTCGTTGACCGTAGCGAAGAGATGGGCTACCGTGGGCTGGCTGGTCACACTGATTCATGCTACATCCAAGTACCCTTTGAGGAGGCTGAAGAAGTAGCACAGAAACTCACTGACATCGCACAAGAGGAGATGGGGCTGAAGTACCTTGATGTGGAGTTGGAAGCCTTCTTCCCGTACTGGTTCACTGGGGATGTGAAGAATCGCAACTTTGGTGTCAAGTCATGGCCACCCGAAGACGAGGGTGACATGAAAGTGACTGGCTTCTCCATCAAAGCCTCAAGTGCGCCACCGCTGACAAAAGAATTACTGGGTAAAGTATTCCGAATGGTTTCCACTGGTAGCAACGAGGATGACATTTTCAACGAGATACGCCCCGCTATCCGTGAGGTGTACTTGGGTGAGCGTCCTGCTACGGACGCATCATCGTATGGGCGTGTGAAGAAGGCGTTGGATGATTACGACAAGGTGGTGCCCAACCCTGCAAAGGCCGCACGATACTCCAACCAGTACCTCGGTACAGACTACAAGAAGAACGACAGCGTTCAGTGGGTGTTCATTGATGATGTGCCCGAAGGCCAGCCGTTCACGAATGTCATTGCGTATGATGATGAGCGGCAACTCAGTGAGTATGGCATTGACTGGACGACCATCGTTGACAAATGGATTCATCGTAAATTGAAGTTGGTGTATGAAACACTTGACTGGGATTTGGAAAGGCTAACGGCACGCCGAGTGCCGAGAAAACTGTGGTGAACATGATGGGATTTTGGGACAGGCTGTTTAAGCGACTGAGAACGCAAGAAGAGGAGCGAATCATTGAAGGGTATTACGACCGAGCAAAGCGAGTGTACGGAGTTGAAGAAGAATGAGCAGAATTGAAGACGAAGTATGCAAGAAGATTCAGCAACGGGCCGAGGTCGGCAAGAACAAGTACGGGGTGACCATGGAGACAGCCCCGTTGTCTCGCCTTGAATGGCTTATCCATGCACAGGAAGAGGCTATGGACTTGGCCGTGTACTTGCAGAAGTTGATTGAGATGGAGATGAAAGAATGAGATGGAACCCCAACGGTGATGATAGTCGTCCACTCATTGAGGACTACCTCGCTGAGACAGGCCACGAAGAAGAGGCCGAGTCCTACCGCATGAGTACCTATGCGTGGAGTCCACTGCTCACGCCCGACAAGAAACTGCGAGTCACCAAGTCAAGCCTCGGTACCTTCGGTTGGTGCCGCCAGCAATACTACCTTGAGAAGTTCAAGGGCTTGCGTGGTGAACAGGTTGACCACCACATTCGTGGGTTGAATGTTCACGACATGATGGAATGGTTTTGGGCGAACTTCACTACTGAACAAGAGGCTGAGGTATTGGCATTGGCCGATGATATACCAAAGGCTCGTCAATTGTTTTACGATGCCTTTCCAACGCCACCCGAACCGTACATCTACGGTGAGGATGAGCAGATTGCACAGTGGGCTGAGTGGCAGTTCCAACGCCTCCTACACACTGGCGGCAAGCAATGGCGACCTACGGGCGTTGAAGCCAATGTTCACGCTACACGGTATGTAGAAGTGGACGGTGAGGCTATTCCTATTCACATCAATGGATTCATTGATACACTGTTTGCCGACGATGATGGCTTTGCTCTCATGGAATTGAAGACGGGCAAGTACAAGGCTCGTAGCAAAGTTCCTTCCATGCGAAAAGAGATGGCGTTCTACAAAATGATGCTGGAACACAGCAAGCACGCTGAGTTCCTACCCATCACCCATTGGGGATGGGAGTTCCCCGGTGGGGGTATCAACGGGGGCGAAGGCCCAACGATTTACTACGAGCCTACTGAAAAGAAGTGGGCGGCGATGAAGTCTGTGGAGAAAGCACTACAACGACTGGTGAAGGCCCACATAGACATGGAGTTCCCTCCCGACCCATGGATGGGTAAGAAGAGGGATGATGAGACACTTGAGGACTTGTTGGAACGCAACGGCATGAAATGTTCGTGGTGCGACTACAGGGAACACTGTTCCTTTTGGTCGCTAACCGACGAGTTCCTTGACGAAATTATGGAGGAAGAACAATGAGAAATGCGGCAATGCTAATGGAGAAAGTGCTGAACGACACAGTGAACAAAGAGAAGTACAGGGTGCGAATCCAAGTGACAAAGCAGGGTAACTTGCCAAACCGTGCGCCTTTCATCCGAAAGGTGTACCGGCAAACAAGCCTGCAAGAGTTTATGGATAGCGGTATCGGTGAAATACCGTGCTCCGTTGGCCCCGAAGACATCATCTACACTGTACAGGCTTGGCACATGAAAAGCGAAAACATCGCTAAAACACAAGAGGACTTGAAGAAAGACTTGGACAACTACCTGTGGAGTCGTCGGTGATTACGGTGCCCTTCGTGCCCATTGACTACCCTCGTGAGGTGCTTGAGTTATCAAGCACAGGCGAGAAGGGTTGGCGGCGCATGGTGAAAAACGCCGAGGAATTAGAATCCTACTGGCGTGGCAAGAACGGTAGCGGCAATGTGTACTTCACAGCCTACGGCTACACGGCTACACAGGCACCGAAGCACCACCGAGTGGACTACAACACGCCACTCATTCATCACTTCGTGATGGACTTTGATTGTAAAGACT
>Ga0213866_10000483_pt1 | contig 32114 bp, 40 predicted proteins | sample PICome_11_FD_160079 | JGI IMG/M metagenome (GOLD analysis project Ga0213866, IMG submission 160079) | Coastal seawater microbial communities near Pivers Island, North Carolina, United States - PICO284 | ecosystem: Environmental > Aquatic > Marine > Coastal | place: USA: North Carolina... | reverse complement strand
AAATATTATATCTGATATACTAATAGCTTTATCAATATCTGTTGTGAATGAGAGACGTTTAGCTATAAAATTTTTTTTTATTAATTCATCTAATCCTGGTTCATAGATTGGAGAAATTCCAGAGTTAAGTTTATCTATTTTGTTTTTATCTTTATCAACGCAGATAACTTGATTTCCTATATCAGCAAAGCAAACACCGCTTACTAATCCAACATAACCAGTTCCTATCATACATAGTTTCATTTATTTTCCCTTAGATATTTGTATTCCTGAATTAATATACCCACTTAAAGTTCCACAATCTAAATACTTACCTTTAAAAATATTTCCGTAAAATTTATTTTCTTTTTTAATTAAACTTCTAATTGCGTCAGTAATATGTATCTCTCCTCCTTGGCCAGGTTTTAATTTTTTTATTTCAGTAAAGATTTTTGTTGGTAATATGTATCTACCAATAATTGCGAAATTTGATGGCGCTTTTTTGATGCTAGGTTTCTCTATAACATCTTTAATTTGAAAGTGTCTTTTTTTTTATTTTTAATTGATAAAATTCCCCATCTTGATACTGTTTTTCTTTCTACTCTCTTTGTGGCAATTATAGATCCATTAGTTTTTTTATGTAATCGTATCATTTCTTTAGAACAATTATTTTTAATTATTAAGTCATCAGGTAAAAGCATTAAAAAGTATTTGCTTTTTATATATTTTTGGCATTTTAAAACTGCATCACCTGTGCCTTTTGGTTTATTCTGATAAACAAATTTTATCATTTTTTGATATTTTTTAATTTTTTTAAACTCTTCAATTAGTCTTTTATCTTTTTTCTTTTTTATTATTTTTTTATAATAATTATCGTTAAAAAAATATTTTTTTATTGATAGTTTTTTTTTCGAAATTATAAAAATGAATTCCTTTACACCAGCATCAATACATTCTTCTAATATATATTGTAAATTTGGTTTACCATTAATGGGCATTAACTCTTTTGGCATTACGCTTGTTAGAGGAAGCATTCTAGTTCCTAAACCTGCTAATGGAATAATGGCTTGTTTTATCATATGATTCTTATAATAGTTATTATCATTGGTTTATAGAAATGAAAATATTTAAAGATAGACATGCCCTTCAAAAAGAGATTTTAAAAACTAAAGGGACATCTTTTGTACCTACAATGGGTGGATTGCATAAAGGACATATCTCATTGATCAAACAATCTAAAAGATCTAAGTTTAAAACTTTAGTCTCTATTTTTGTGAACCCTAAACAATTCAATAAAAAAAGTGATTTTAGGTCATATCCTAGAAATACAAAAAGGGACATAAAGCTGCTTAAGAAATTGAAGATTGATTATTTATATATCCCAACATTTAAAGACATATATGGGTTTAGGCCCAAAAACAAAATTTTCTTAGATAAATCTTCAAAAAAATTATGTGGTAAATTTAGAAAAGGCCATTTTGAGGGTGTTTTAAATGTAGTTAACAGATTTATAGAAATAATTAAACCAAGATATATCTTTTTAGGGAAAAAAGATTATCAGCAACTATTCCTAATTAAAAAACACATCAAAAAAAGAAAGATTAAATCTAAAATAATTGAATGCAAAACTATAAGAGAAAATAATGGTATAGCTTGCTCTTCAAGAAATTTAAATCTTAGTAAAAGTCAAATGAAAATTGCATCTAATATTTTTCATTATCTAAGTAACTTAAAAAAAAAATTAAAAAAAAATTATAGTTTATTTAAGATAAATAAAATTAAAAAAGATTTAATAAAACTAGGTGCAAATAAAATAGACTATTTAGAAAATTATAATACAAAAAGTTTTAAAAAAATCAAAAAACCTAATAAAAAATATAATTTATTCTTTGCTTACTACATTAAAAAAGTAAGATTAATTGATAATATCTAATTTAAAAAGTAAAAGGATCCTAAGCCTAGGAAAGAAAGAAACCCTATAACATCTGTAATAGTTGTTACAAAAACACTTGAGGCTAAAGCAGGATCAATATTTAATTTTTTTAATGATACTGGAACTAAAATTCCAAACAATCCTGCTACAATCATGTTCAAGATCATAGAAATACCAATTAATAATGAAAGATTTAACTCTTTAAACCAGAGTTGAACTATTATTGCAGTTATTATTGCAAAAATAATACCATTTAAAATTCCTATTAAAAATTCTTTACCTACGACTCGATTAAAATTGCTTTTTGATAATTCTTTGGTAGCTATTGCTCGAATTGTAACAGCTAACGTTTGCATCCCAGCATTACCCCCCATCGAAGCAACTATTGGCATAAGAAAAGCTAAAGCTACCATTTGTTCAATCGAAGCTCCAAAGAAACTAATTACCCAAGTAGCAAGCAAAGCAGTAAATAAATTTAACAGTAACCAGTTGAACCTTCTTTTTGTTTTTAGCATAACACTATCGGTAATTTCTTCATCACCAACTCCTGCTAATCGTAAAGCATCTTCCTCGGCTTCCTCCTGAACAACTGTAACAACATCGTCGGCTGTGATCATACCAACTAACTTATTTTCTTTATTAACTACACCTGCAGAAACTAAGTTATAGTTTTCAAAAGTGAGACCAACTTCTTCTTTATCCATATTAACTGAAATTAAAACTGGCATTTCTCTCATTATAGAGTTCATTTTTAAGTCTCTAGAAGTTCTAAGTACTCTTGATGAAGGAACGGTTCCAATTGGTTTAAAATCATTATCTACTATAAAAATTTCTAAGAATTCTTCAGGTAAATCTTTATCTTCTCTTAAATAATCAATAGTTTGTCCAACAGTCCAATTACTTGGTACTGCTGTAAATTCTCTTTGCATTATTCTCGCTGCGGAGTCCTCGGGGTAACTTAAACCCTCTTGTAATAAAAATTTGTCTTTTGGAGGAAGTTTTTCTAATACTTTTTCTTTTACCTCTTTTGATAAGTTTTCAAGAATTTTAATAGCATTATCAGACTCTAATCTTTTTATTATTTTGATAAGAGAGTCGATAGAAAGTAGTTGTAAAACTTCACTTTGAATTGACTCATTTAATTCAATAAAAATTTCTGGATCAATATTAAATGATTCAATTTCAATTAATTTATTTCTTGTATCAGGATTTAAATTTTCAATTAAATTAGCTACATCTGCTTCGTGCAAATCTTTTAAAGTTTGGTTAATAAATTCAACATTTCCACTCTCAATATTTTGAGTAAAAGTACTGATAAATTCTTTATTAAAATCCAAATTGACTTTTTTTGCTTCTCTTGATTTTGGTAAAGTCATAAATACCTTTTAAAGTTTTTTTGAGACTATTAGTCTATATAATGATAAAATTCAAATTAAATGAGTATAGAAGTCAAAATTAGCAAAAAACGTATACCCTATAAAACGGCAATGCTTTATCTCAATAAAAGAGTTGAAGAAGTAAAAAGTGATAAAAATCGAGAATTATTATGGATCCTAGAACATCCAATTACTTATACAGCTGGAGTAAGTTTCAATAAAAAAGAAATAATTGATAAAAAAATAAAAATAGTTAAATCAAATAGAGGGGGCAAAATAACACTGCACAATCCTGGGCAAAAAATTGTTTACTTTGTCATCAATTTAAACAAAAGAAAAAAAGATATAAGAAAATTAATAAATTCAATAGAAAAAAGCATAATACAATTTTTAGAAAATTATAAAATTAAAGCTAAAAATGACGAAAAAAACATAGGCATTTGGGTTAAAGATAAAAAAATTGCAGCAATAGGTATTAGAGTTTCCAGATGGGTAGCCTATCATGGTTGTTCAATAAATATTTCAAATAATTTAAATCAATATTTAAAGATTATTCCATGCGGTTTAGATAATAAAAAGGTCACCTCAATATCAAAATTAATAGACATCAAACCTAAGAACTTTGAGAATAATTTAGCAAATATTTTTATTAAAAATATTAATAATATTTAAAAATTTTTTTTAAGGAAGTCTTCAAATAGATCGTTATACTGAGCCTTAAAATTATATTGAATATTGTTAATCATAAATTTTATTTTATACGCATGTAACATTAGATTTTTAATTTTTATTCTTTTCCTATCATTTAAAAAATATTTATCATCTCCTATTATCGGGCATCCAATGTTAAGTAATTGTTTTCGCAATTGATGCTTTCTTCCAGTAATAGGATTTAACTCCAAGTAAGAATAACCGTCGTTTGATTTGAGGATTTTAAGATTTGATATAGCTTTTTGAACAATTTTTTTATTATTTTCGTAATAAATTAAATCATCTTTCATCACATTTTTAGATTTTTCAACTTTCCCATACACTATAGCCAAATAAGTTTTATGAATTTTCCTGATCCTAAAAAGTGAGGTAAATAATTGGGCGTACTTTCTATTTTTAGCAATTATCAAAACCCCTGATGTCTCTTTATCTAATCTGTGAACAATGAAAGGTTTTGAATTTTCAAAATATCTTGTATTTTTTAGTATATCTATAATGTTTTTAAATGATTTAGTACCAGATTGAACTGGTATACCAGTTGGTTTATTAATTACTATAAAGTTTTCATTATCTTCAATTACATAGTCATCGTAGGTGCCAATTTCTTTTTTTTTAGGTAAATATTTAATCTTTTCTTTTTTATCTACAGGTTTTAACTTGGAAATATCGTAAATCTCAATCAAATCACCAGTTTGAAGTCTATAAGATTATTTATTTTTTTTTTTATTAACTTTAATTTTATTTTGTCTAAGTATTTTTTCTAATAAAGAGTGCGGTAAGTTGATTACATTATTTTTAAACCATTTATCTAGACGTGAGTCATTGTAATCATCATCTACAGTATATGATCTGGGCATGGAAACTTAGTTTATTTACTTGCTACTTTTGGGTCTGGTTGAGCCTCTTTTTTCTTATCTTTCGACTCAGTTTTTTTTGGCTTGTCTACTTTTTTTGCTTCTGGATTTCTATCTACTAATTCAATAACAGCCATTGGAGCGTCATCTCCAGTTCTAAATCCAGCTTTTAACACTCTTGAATATCCACCTTTTCTTGAACTATACCTTTTTGATAATTCATCAAATACTTTAGTTACTGATTTTTTATCTTGAAGTTTAGAAAACAATCTTTTTTTATTACTTAAGATATTTTTTTTACCAATTGTAATCACTTTATCAATCTGTGGTTTTAATTCCTTGGCTTTTGGTAAAGTAGTAATGATTTGTTCATATTTAATTAAAGAATTTAGCATATTTTTAAATAATGCTTTACGATGCTCGCTCGTTTTATTCAACTTTCTATATCCTAATCCGTGTCTCATTAATAATTATTTTCCTCGAGTTTTTTTGAAAGTTCAGCAATATTATCTGGTGGCCAATTAGGTATCTCCATGCCTAAATATAATGACATAGTGTTTAAGACTTCCTTTATCTCATTAAGTGATTTTCTACCAAAATTTGGGGTTCTTAACATTTCTGGTTCAGTCTTTTGAACTAAATCACCAATATAAATTATGTTATCATTTTTTAGACAATTCATGGATCTTACTGATAATTCTAACTCTTCTACTCTCTTTAATAAATTTCTATTAAATTCTGGTTCAGAAGACTTTACTTCTTTTACTACTTCTTGAGGATCTTCAAAGTTTACAAACATTGATAACTGATCTTGAAAAATTCTTGCAGAGTAAGCGATTGCATCTTCTGCGTCTACCGTGCCATTAGTTTCTACGGTCATTACTAACTTATCATAATCTAATGCACTACCTGCTCTTGTATTTTCTACAGAAAAAGAAACTTTTTTTACTGGGCTAAATAATGAGTCAATTGAGATTAAACCTAACGGGCTGTCTTCTGTTTTATTTTTTGGTGCTTGCACATAACCTTTGCCATTGCTTACCATCAATTCCATATGAAATTGTGTTTTTTCATCTAAATTACATATAGTTTGATCTGGGTTTAATATTTCAATTTCTGGTACTAAAGTTATATCTTTTGCTTTAACTTCTTTTGGGCCTTTTATATCTAAAACTATTTTTTTAGGACTTGATGATGATGATTTAATTGCTAAATTTTTAACATTCAGAACGATATCAGTAACATCTTCTCGTACACCTTTAATTGAGGAAAATTCATGCAATACACCATCGATTTGTATTGCAGTTACAGCAGCGCCTTGTATTGATGATAATAAAATTCTTCTTAGTGAATTTCCTATAGTTTGTCCAAACCCTTTTTCTAGAGGCTCAGCAATAACTTTAGCTATTGTTTTATCTTCGTTGCTTGTTATTTCCAGTTTATTTGGTTTAATTAACGCTTTCCAATTCTTATCTATTATATTTGCAGTAGATTGCATTATACTCTCCTTCTTTTTGGTGGTCTTGCACCATTATGTGGCATAGGCGTAGTGTCCTTTATTGATAAAATTTTAAATCCCCGAGATTGCAAAGACCTTAATGCTGTTTCTCTACCAGAACCTGGGCCTTTTACCTGAACTGTCAAATTTCTTAAACCTTGTTCAAAAGCTTTGGCTCCGGCATCATCGGCAGCAACTTGAGCAGCATAAGGAGTTGATTTTCTTGAACCTTTAAAACCCTTAGCGCCAGCAGATGACCATGAAACGACATTACCACTTTCATCAGCGATTGAGATAATTGTATTGTTAAAAGTTGAATAAACATACGCAATTCCTGATGTAATATTCTTTTTAATTTTTTTCTTTTTTTTGAAAGTACTAGTTTTCTTACTATCAATTTTTTTTACATCTTTAGTTTCAACTTTTTTTTCCACTTTTTCTTTTTTTTTATTCATTTAAAATTATTTTTTAAGAGGAGTTAATTTTTTTCCTGCTATTGCAATTGCTTTACCTTTTCTTGTTCTTGCATTACATTGTGTTCTTTGACCTCTAACTGGCAATTTTTTTTTATGTCTAGATCCTCTATAACAAGCTAGATCAACTAATCTTTTAATGTTTACCGAAACTTCACGCCTTAAATCTCCCTCAACTTTATGATTTGCGTCAATAAACTCTCTTATTTTTAATACTTGTTCTTCTGAAAGCTCATTCACTCTTTTTGAAGAGGGTATGTCTAATTTTTTACAAATTTTTTTTGAAGAATGAAGGCCAATTCCATGTATATAAGTCAATGCTATACTTACTACCTTATTTTGTGGAATATTTATCCCTGCAATACGAGCCATAAATTAATGAGTTTCTGTTATCCTGCGTATTTATATTGTCTAATCTTTTAAAGTCAACCCTTGATACCCTTTATTAAACCGCTAATTTCATTGCTAATTTCAGTTATGGGAGCCTCGCCATTAACTACTTTCAATAAATTATATTGTTTGTAAAAATCAATAACTGGTTTGATGTTGTTTTCGTAGGTTTCGTACCTTTTTATAGCTATTTGTTCGCTATCATCTGCCCTTTTTTCTAAAGATTTTCTCTCTAAAATTCTTTTTTTTATTGTTTCTAAACTGACAGATAATTTTAATGCAATATCAATCTTTTGATTATATTTATTCAGTAGATTATCTAAATATTTTGCTTGAATTAAATTTCTTGGATAACCATCAAAAATTATTTTGTTGTAAAAAGATTTATGACAAATATATTTTTCAATTAAATCACCAACAATTTTATCAGATACTAAATTTCCAGAATTTATAATAGACGAGATTTGTTGGCCCAATTTAGTTTTATTCTTTATTTCACTCCTTAAGAGTTCACCAGTAGAGAGTTGGTACAAGTTGAACTCTTTAACAATTAAATTAGATTGTGTACCTTTACCAGCTCCCGGTGGTCCAAAGATAACTATATTCATTTAACTAATTATTTACCAAATTTTGTTTTTTTGATTAATGACTCATATTGTGAACTCATTAATCTTGTTTGTACTTGAGTTACAGTGTCCATTGCTACAACCACAACAATCAGTATAGAAGTTCCACCTAAATAAAATGGAATTGGGTATTTTGCTATTAAAAATTCTGGCATTAAACAAACAAAAGTTAGGTACATCGCACCTACAGTAGTTAGCCTCATTAAAATCGTATCTATATACTCAGCAGTTCTCTCTCCTGGACGTATCCCAGGTATGTATCCTCCATATTTTCTTAAATTTTCAGCAGTCTCTTTTGGATTGAAAACTATTGAAGTGTAAAAGAAAGAAAAAAAAATGATTCCAGAAGCGTAAAGCAACATATAAAGTGGTTGTCCTTGTGTAAACATCGAAGATATTTTTAAAAATGTATCTGACTCTGCAAAGCCAAAATTAGATATTGTTACCGGTAATAGTAGTAATGCTGATGCAAAAATAGCAGGAATAACTCCAGCAGTATTTATTTTTAAGGGCAAGTGAGATGACTCTCCACCATACATTTTATTCCCAACCTGCCTTTTTGGATAGTTAATTAATATTTTTCTCATTGCTCTCTCAAAAAATACTATGAATAGTACAGTTAAAATTACTAAAATAAATATTCCAACAATCATCACTGCAGATAAAGCTCCTGTTCTACCAAGTTCAAATGTGGAAGCTAAAGCTCTTGGTATCTCTGCAACAATACCTGAAAAAATAATGAGTGAGATTCCGTTCCCTACACCTCTTAAAGTTATTTGTTCACCTAACCACATCAAAAAGGTTGTTCCTGCCACAAGTGAAATAGTTGTTATAATTCTGAATGACATACCTGGTTCGATTACTAAGTTTCCAGCATTTTCTAAACCTACAGATACACCGTAACCTTGAAGACATGCAATTAATACGGTTCCATATCGAGTGATCTGTGTAATTTTTTTTCTTCCGATTTCACCTTGTTCTTTTAAATTTTTAAAATAATCAGAAACACCTGTAAGTAATTGAACTATAATTGATGATGAAATATATGGCATTATGCCAAGTGCGAAGATTGCCATTCTAGTGACAGCCCCACCAGAAAACATATTGAACATACCAAGCAAGCCCTTTTGACTTGAGGCCATAATCTCTTTTAGAGCCAAAGGATCAATTCCCGCTAAAGGTACATAAGTTCCTAATCTATAAATTACTAAAATTAAGATAGTAAATAATATTCTGTTTTTGAGGTCTTTTGCTTGACTGAAAGCACCTGCTGTATTTAGTGTATCGCTTGACATAATTTTTTATTTTTTAATTATGCTTATCTTGCCACCTGCTTTTTCTATTTTAGATAAAGCCTGTTTTGACGCAAAATGTGCAGCAATTTCTATATTTTTTTTAATCTCACCTGATCCCAAAATTTTTAATTTTAAAAATTTTTTATTTATTAGGTTATTCTCTTTTAAGAGTTTTAAATCAATGTTGTTTTTTATTTTATCTTTAGACTTATCTAAAATATTTTGGATTTTAGAGAGATTTAAAATTGCAACTTTGCCTTTATTTAATGACTTAAAACCTCTTTTAGGTAGTCTTCTATATAGGGGCATTTGGCCTCCTTCAAAACTTTTAATCGCAACACCAGACCTTGATTTTTGACCTTTATGACCTCTAGCCGAGGTTTTACCTTTGCCAGAACCGATACCTCTTCCAACTCTAATTTTTTTTTTATTATTTTTAACTAAGCTATTTAATTGCATTATTTAGTCTCTCTTTTTAACACTATATCTGAAATTTTCTTTCCTCGGATAGAAGATAAAATTTTTGGTGAATTTTGCGATTTCAAACCATTTACACAAGCTTTTAAAACATTGTGCGGGTTAGCTGATCCAAGGGATTTTGCAACAACATCCTGTATGCCTAGAACTTCACATACAGATCTTATTGCTCCACCTGCAATTATTCCTGTACCTGCTGGAGCAGATCTCAAAAAGACTTTTCCTGATCCATTTTTACCATTAACATCGTGGTGAAGTGTTCTACCTTCCTTGAGTGGTATTTTTATTAAATTTCTTTTAGCAACTTCTGTAGCTTTTTTTATTGCGTCAGGAACTTGTTTTGATTTACCTTGACCTATTCCAACAGAACCTTTTTGATTACCAACAACAACTAAAGCTGCAAAACCAAATCTTCTACCGCCTTTAACAACTTTTGTAATCCTGTTTATTGCAACAAGTTTTTCTTTTATATCACTTTCAATTTTTTTATTATCAGCCATATTAGAATTTTAGTCCGTTTTTTCTTAGTGTTTCTGCGAAATTTTTTACACGCCCATGATATTTATACTCACCTCTGTCAAAATATACTTTGTTTATATTTTTTTCTTTCGCTCTTTTTGCTAATGTTTCTCCTATTAGAGTAGATTTTTCCATTTTTTTAACTTTTTTTGCTTTTATTTCTTTTTCAATAGATGAAGCTGAAACTAGTGTTTTTTTTTCCTTATCATCAATTATTTGAGCTGATAAATTCTTTAAAGATTTTGATACAGATATTCTGTATCTATTTGTATTAACTGTTTTCAATTTTTTTCTATTTCTTAATTTTCTTTTAATTTTGCTATTAGTTTTTCTCATTATTTTTTCTTACCTTCTTTTCTCAATACAAATTGACCTTTTTCTTTTATACCTTTTGCTTTGTAAGGTTCAACAGGTTTTAAATTTTTTATATCAGCAGCAATTTTTGAAACTAATTCTTTGTCAACACCAAATATTTTAATAACAGTTTGTTTTTCAACTGAAATTTTAATATCTTTTGGTATTTTGAAGTTAACATCATGACTAAAACCAATTTGTAAATTTAAAACTTCTCCTTTTAAGTTTGCTCTAAAACCTACTCCGCTAAGTTCTAGAGTCTTTTCGTGTCCTGTTGAAACTCCTGTGACAGCATTATTTATTAAGCTTCTGTAAGTACCCCACATAATTGAAGTTTTTTTATCAATCTTTTTATTTAAGGGCTGTAATTGAAATTCACTGTCATTTAATTTAGATGAAAATATCTTATCGTTAATCGTTAATTTTTTAGTCCCTTTTGGGCCGGTAACTGTTAAGTTAGAGCCTTCTATTTTTATTGAAGACTCTTTTGGTATAACAATATTTTTTTTACCAATTTTTGACATTAAAATACCCTACAAATTATTTCGCCACCAACATTATTTTTTCTAGCTTCTGCATCACTCATAACACCTTTAGGTGTAGATAAGATTGCCAGGCCTAAACCATTCATAACTTTTGGAATACTTGTTGCTCTTGAATAAACTCTTCGTCCTGGTTTAGATATTCTTTTAATTTCTTTAATTACGGGATCGCCTTCATAATATTTGAGTGTTATTTTTAAACTTGTTTTATTGTTCACTGTTTTCTCAATGAAGTAATCTTTTATGTATCCTTCATTTTTTAGTATCTCTAAAATATTTTTTCTAAAATTTGATGATGGTATTTCTACAGAATTTAATGAACGCATCTGTCCATTTCTTATTCTAGAAAACATATCTCCTATAGGGTCTGTAAATGTCATTTTCCTCCTACCAACTTGATTTAGTTATACCTGGAATTTTACCAGCTGACGCCATGTCTCTCAGTGCAATTCTAGATATTCTTAATTTTCTGTATACTCCATGAGGTCTTCCGGAAACCTCACATCTGTTTCTAATTCTAATTTTTGCTGAATTTTTTGGTAATTTATTTAATTTCAATTGAGCTTCAAATCTTTCAGATAATTCTAGTTTTTTGTTATTTATAATCTTTTTTAGAGCAGCTCTTTTTTTTGCGTACTTTTTAACAAGTTTAATTCTTTTTAAGTTTTTTTGTATTGCGCTTGTTTTAGCCATTTTTATCCTTAGTTTTTCTTTTCATTTAATGGGAAATTGAATTCTTTAAGCAATTCAAAAGTTCCTTCTTTACTTTTACTGGATGTAACTATTATTACATCTAGTCCTCTAATCTTATCAACTTTATCAAAATTTACCTCGGGAAATACTATATGCTCTTTAATTCCGAAAGAGTAATTGTATGAATTATCTATTCCTTTTGAAGAAAGACCTCTAAAGTCTTTTATTCTGGGTAATGCAATATTGACTAATCGGTCGATAAACTCATACATTTTTTGAGATCGTAAAGTTACTTTAACGCCAGCGTTTGAACCCTTTCTTGTTTTAAAATTTGAAATAGACTTTTTGAATTTTGTGATGACTGGTTTTTGTCCAGAAATAAGCGCCATATCATCTGCACAAGCTTTGAGTTTTTTTCCATCAGATGCATCTTCACCTAAACCCATATTTAAAATTATCTTATTTATTTTTGGTACATCGTGCTTATTCTTTAAGGAGAGTTTGCTCATAAGTTTTGCAACTATTTCTTTTTGATATGTAATTTTTAATCTAGACATTATTTTTTAACTGCAACTTTCTTTTCTTTTTTGATATCAATATTTTTAACATTGGATTGATTAATAAAGCTCTCTTTTGTAATAATTCCGCCTTTATTAGCTTTTGTTGGTTTTGTGTGTTTTTTTATCATGTTAATTGATTTAATTTTAATTCTTTCTAGCTTTCTATCTATTTCTAAAATTTCACCAGTTTTTCCTTTATCTTTACCTGTTATAATTTTTACTTGTGCACCTTTTTTTAAATTCATATTAAAGAACCTCCGGAGCTAGAGAAATTATTTTAGTATGTCCTCTAGTTCTTAATTCTCTTGTAACGGGACCAAATATTCTTGTTCCAATTGGTTCACCCTTGTCATCTGTTAATACAACTGCATTTTTATCGAACTGAACTTTTGATCCATCATCTCTGTAAATTTCTTTTCTTGTTCTTACTACAACAGCTTTATGAACAGCACCTTTTTTAACTTTACCTTTGGGAATTGCGTCTTTAACACTAATCACAATTATATCTCCAACAGATGCGTACCTTCGTTTTGATCCACCTAAAACCTTTATACATTCAACTCTTTTTGCTCCAGTGTTGTCTGCTACTGTCAATTCTGTTTGAATTTGTATCATTATTCTATTACCTGCCAAGTTTTCTTCTTAGAGATTGGTTTGCACTCAATTATTGAAACTTTTTCTCCTTCTTTGAATTTATTTTTTTCATCATGCGCATGATATTTTTTTGATCTTTTAATTACTTTTTCATAAAATGGATGCTTAAATTTTCTAGTAACTTCAACTACTATTGTTTTGTTATTTTTTGCGCTTGTAACCGTTCCTTTTAAAACTTTTTTTGTCATTTTGTATTCTTTATAGTTGTGTATAGTCTAGCTATACTTTTTTTGATCTCATTATATTGAGCAGGATTATTAATTTGATTATTTATTTTTTTAAATCTTATGTTAAATAAGTCTTTTTTAAGCATTAAGATTTTTTTTTCAGCTTGATCTTTGGTCAATTTTTTATCTTCTTTTTTCTTTACCATTATCTTTTCACAAATTTTGTTTTAATTGGTAATTTAGCTGATGCTTTGTAAAGAGCTTCTCTTGCGATTTCTTCACTCACTCCATCTACCTCAAATATTATTCTTCCTGGCTTTACTCTGCATGCATAATACTCTGGTGAACCTTTTCCCTTGCCCATTCTTACCTCAGTTGGTTTTTTTGAAACTGGAATATTTGGAAAAATTCGTGTCCATACTTTACCAGTTCTCTTCATATATCTTGTAAGCGCCACTCTTGCTGCTTCAATTTGTTTACCGATAATTCTATCAGGCTGAGCTGCTTTGAGACCGTATTGACCATAGTTAAGTTTAACAGCTCTAGCAGCGTTACCATGTATTCTTCCTTTAAATGCTTTTCTATATTTAGTTCTGACTGGCTGAAGCATTTTTCACCCTTTCTTTTTTTTCTTTTTCAACATCTTTGGCCATTAATTCGCCTTTGTAAATCCAAACTTTTACTCCTATAATTCCATATGTTGTAAGCGCTTCTGCAAAACCGTAATCAATATCAGCTCTTAAAGTATGGGATGGTATACTTCCATCTCTCAACCATTCTGTTCTAGCTATTTCATTTCCAGCTAATCTTCCGCTCAACATAACTTTTATACCTTTTGCGTTCAATCTCATAGCTGATTGCATTGCCCTTTTCATGGCTCTTCTGTATGCTACACGCTTTACAAGTTGTTGGGCTATATTCTCAGCTACCAAATTAGAGTTTAGCTCAGGCTTTTTAATTTCTTTAATATTTACATTCACATCACTGTCAGTAATCTTCATGATATTTTTTTTAATTTTTTCAATATCTGCACCTTTTTTTCCAATTACAAATCCAGGTCTAGAGGTATGAATTGAAACAGTGCATTTTTTTGATGAACGTTCAATAATAATTTCTGAAATACCAGAGTTTATTATATTCTTTTTTATATAATTTCTTATTTTAAAATCCTCTATTAAATACCTGCCAAAATCTCTCTTTTTAGCAAACCAAGTGGAATCCCACCCTCTGTTAATTCCAAGTCTTAAACCTATAGGATTAATTTTTTGACCCATTATTTACTCACCTTCTTTATTTTTTTTTCTTCCAGAATAATAGTAATTCTACTGAATGGTTTTTTTATAGGACTTGCTCTACCTTTGGCTCTTGGTCTAAATCTTTTCATAACTAGTGATTTACCAACATATGCCTCTTTTACAAATAAATTATCTATATCAAATTGATAATTGTTTTCTGCATTGGATATTGCTGACTTAACAGTTTTGCTTACATCCTTCGCTATTCTTTTTCTTGAAAACTCTAAATCTCTTAAAGCAATGTCAGCTTTCTTGCCTTTTATAAAATTACATACCAAAGCCAATTTTCTGGGACTAGTACGTACATTTTTATTAATAGCTTTCACGAAAGAAGTATTTTTATCCATTATTTTTTATCTCCATCTGGTTTAGCGGCAGGAGCGGCAGCTTTTTTATCAGCTGGTGTATGACCTTTAAAAGTTCTTGTTGGTGCAAATTCCCCTAATTTGTGTCCTACCATTTCTTCCGAAATCGTGATTGGTATAAAGGATTTTCCATTATGGATCATAAAGCTGTGGCCTACGAAATCAGGTATAATAGTAGAGTTTCTTGACCAAGTTTTAATTGGTTTTTTACTTGGTGCATCTTTAAGTTTGTCAATTTTTTTCAACAAACTTGGATGAACAAAAGGGCCTTTCCAAACGGATCTGGTCATTATTTTTTCCTTTTCTTTCTTCTTGTAATGATTAATTTATCACTTCTTTTTGGTCTTCTAGTTTTTAAACCTTTAGCAGATTGACCCCAAGGTGAAACAGGACTTCTTCCTCCCGACGTTTTACCTTCTCCTCCTCCATGTGGATGATCTACCGGATTCATTGCAACACCTCTTGTTTGTGGTCTTTTTCCTCTCCATCTATTTCTTCCAGCTTTACCAATCTTAATATTCTTTTGGTCAGGATTTGACACTGTTCCAATAGTTGCTATGCAAGAACTGCTTACTTTCCTTGTTTCACCTGAAGAAAGTTTTAAAATTGCATAATCTCCATCATATCCAGATAATGTTACAGATGATCCAGCTGACCTTGCTAATTTTGCACCATTCCCTGGTATTAGTTCAACATTATGTATTGATGTTCCTGGTGGTATGTCTTTTAGTTCTAGCGTATTACCGATTTTAATTTCAACATTTTTACCTGACTCTATAATATCACCTTGTTTTAAGCCTTGAGGACTTATTATGTATGATTTTTCGTTATCTTTATATGTTATTAAAGCTATGTGCGCTGTTCTGTTTGGATCATATTCAATTCTTTCTACAGTAGCAGGAACATTTTTCTTTTTTCTGTAAAAATCAATTACTCTATATTTGTGTTTTGATCCACCTCCAATATGTCTAGAGGTAATGCGCCCGTTATTATTTCTGCCGCCTGTAAAATTTTGACCTTTTGTTAAAGGTTTATAAGGAGCACCTTTCCATAGATTACTTTTATCAAGTACAACTGTTCCTCTAGTAGATTTTGTATATGGTTTAAATGTTTTCAATGCCATTTTAGATACCGGTAGTTAGGTCTATACTCTGACCTTTTTTAAGAGTTATTATTGCTTTTTTATATCCACTTTTTACAGATTTTTTTCCTTGTTTCATTTTACTCTTTGACTTTTGGTTTATAATATTCACTTTAATTACATTTACTTTAAAAAGCTTTTCAATATTTTTTTTTATAATTTTCTTGTTTGCTTTTTCATGCACTTTAAAAACAGTTTTATTTTGTTCAGATAAAATTGTAGCCTTCTCAGTAATAATTGGATTTCTAATTGAATCTATAAAATTAATTTTTTTCATTAAGAATCCTTTTTTCTATTTTTTTTGCAGAGGAAGATGTAATTATTACGTTTCTGTATTTGAATAAATCAAAAATATTAGTACCTTCGTCTTTTATTAATTTAACATTTTTTATGTTTCGGGCAGACTTATTTATATTTTTCATTGAGTCATTATCCGAAATGATTAGCACGTTTGCTAATTTATGTTTTAAAAGAAATTTATTAAATTCTTTAGTTTTTTTAATCTCTTTTTTAATGTCAGCAAGTATATGTAAGTTTTTGTCTGAAGTTTTTTTAGATAAAGTTTGAGCTAGAGCAAGTTTTCTGACTTTCTTGTTAATTTTTTTAACCTTATAAGCTGCACCTTTAGGACCATGAGCAACACCACCGCCTACAAATAAAGGTGCTTTTTTACTTGCGTGTCTTGCTCCACCACCGCCTTTTTGTGGAACTATCTTTTTTGTTGATCCTTTAATCTCATTTCTTTGTTTTGTTTTTGCTGTTCTTGGTTTTGAATGATTTAATTGCCAATCAATGACAAATTTAATTAATTTGTGATTTACTTTTAATTTAACCAGTTTGTCTGAGATCTCAATTGTGTCTGCTTTTGCACCATCTATATTCAGAAGCGGAAATTTCATTTATTTTTTTCCTTTCTTTGCTGCCGCAGCCTTGATTTTTGCTTCATGCTTTTCTTTGATTGTTTTTCTAGTTACATGTTTGACTGACTCCCTTAATAATACAGTTGAATTTTTTGAACCAGGAATTGAGCCTTTTAAGTACAATAAATTATTTTCTAAATCTGATTTTACTATTTCTAGATTTAACATTGTTCTTAATTTATCGCCCATATGCCCTGCCATTTTTTTTCCTTTAAATACTTTTCCTGGATCTTGTCTTTGTCCTGTTGAGCCATGAGATCTATGAGAAACTGAAACACCATGAGAGGCTCTTAAACCACCGAAGTTCCATCTTTTCATGACGCCAGCAAAACCTTTTCCGATAGTTTTTGATCTTACATCTAAAAATTTTTTATCTTTGAATATTTCTAAACCTAATTCATTTCCTTCTTTGAATTGATCATTGCTATCAACTCTAAATTCTTTAAGAATTCTTTTTGGTTCAGTATTTTTTTTTGCAAAATAACCTTTCATTTGTTTTGTTAACTTTGAGTTTTTAAGTTTAAAAAAACCGACTTTTACAGCATTATATCCTCTACTTTCTTTTGAAATAACATCGAGCACCCTACCCTTTTCAACTTTAATGACAGTAACAGGCACAGATTGACCGCTTTCCATAAATTCCCTGGTCATTCCTATTTTAGTTCCAATTAATCCAATGCTCATAATTTAAATCTTTATTTCAATGTCTACACCCGAAGCTAAATCTAATTTCATTAATGCCTCTACAGTTTGAGGTGTTGGTTCAATTATATCAATTAATCTTTTATGAGTTCTTGACTCAAATTGTTCTCTACTTTTTTTATCAATATGCGGAGATCTTAAAACAGTATATCTTTCAATTCTTGTAGGAAGAGGAATTGGGCCTTTTACCTGTGCGCCAGTTCTTTTAGCAGTATTAACTATCTCTTCAGTTGAAAGATCCAGAATTTTGTTATCGTAAGCTTTTAAATGTATTCTAATATTTTGATTTTCCATAAATTAAGCTAATTTTTTTGTTACTTCATCCTGCACATTTTGAGGAACTTTATCATAATGGCTAAACTGCATAGTATATTGGGCTCTTCCTTGAGTAGAAGAACGCAGGTTATTTATGTATCCGAACATATTTGCCAACGGAACTGTTGCATTTATAGCCGTTGCGTTACCTCTAGCCTCTGTAGAAGCTACTTGTCCTCTTCTGCTATTTAAATCTCCTATCACATCACCCATAAACTCTTCTGGAGTTACGACTTCAACTTTCATCATTGGCTCTAATAGTTTCAAAGTTGCTTTAGTACACGCCTCCCTAAAACACATTCTAGATGCAATTTCAAATGCAAGTACACTAGAGTCAACATCATGGTGAAGGCCGTCTAAAATTGTTACTTTGTAATCAATAACTGGAAAACCAGCTAATATTCCACTTTCCGCAACACTTAAAACACCTTTCTCCACTCCTGGTATAAATTCTTTTGGTATTGCTCCACCTTTAATTTTATTGTCAACTTCTCTTCCTTTCCCAGGTTCTAAAGGTTCAACACTTAAAGTTACTTTAGCAAATTGCCCTGATCCACCACTTTGTTTTTTATGAATGTAAGTTACCTCTGATGATCCAAGAATTGTTTCTCTATAAGCAACTTGTGGTGCGCCAACATTAGCTTCAACTTTAAACTCTCTCTTCATTCTATCGACAATAATATCCAAGTGAAGTTCCCCCATACCTTTAATGATTGTTTGGCCCGATTCTTCATCCGAGCTTACCCTAAATGAAGGATCTTCTTTAGCTAATCTGTTCAAAGCTTCACCCATTTTTTCTTGGTCACCTTTAGTTTTAGGTTCTACTGCTATTTCAATTACAGGATCAGGGAATTCCATAGGCTCTAGTAATACTGGTTTGTTTTGATCACATAATGTGTGACCGGTAATGGTATTTTTTAATCCTGCGAGTGCTACAATATCACCTGTTGTTGCTTCTTTAATATCTTCTCTAGAGTTTGCATGCATCAAAAGCATTCTCCCAACTCTTTCTGATTTTTCAGTCGAGGAATTATAAACAGCAGTACCAGCTTGTAATTTTCCAGAGTAAATACGTATGAAAGTTAAAGATCCAACAAATGGGTCGTTAGCAACTTTAAAAGCTAATGCAGAAAAAGGTTCGTTATCTTCAAATTTCATTTGAAGTTTATCCTCGGAGTTTAATTTAGTGGCTTCAATTGACCCTATGTCTTTTGGGCTTGGTAGATAATCGATTACTGCATCTAATAAAGGCTGAACCCCTTTGTTTTTAAATGCTGAACCAGTTAAAATAGGTACAAAATTAAAATTGAGAGTTCCTTTTCTAATACATTTAATCAAATCTTCCTCGGATGGCTCTTTTCCTTCTAGATAAGACTCCATTAGTTTCTCATCTTCTTCCACTGCAGTTTCAACAAGGTTTTGTCTATACTCTTTAGCTTTTGATTTAAGATCTTCTGGAATATCAACATAATCAAATTTTGCTCCAAGATCTTCATTTTGCCAAACAATTCCTTTCATTTTAACTAAATCTACTACACCTTTTAAATCAGCTTCAGCTCCAATCGGTAATTGTAAAGGTAATGGTTTACAGCCTAAACGATCTTTTATCATATCAACACACCTATAAAAATCAGCACCAGTTCTATCCAGTTTATTTACAAAACAAATTCTTGGAACTTTATATTTATCAGCTTGTCTCCAAACAGTTTCAGATTGAGGTTCAACGCCTGCCACACCATCAAAAACTGCTACAGCTCCATCTAAAACTTTTAAAGATCTCTCTACTTCAATTGTAAAATCTACGTGACCAGGTGTATCTATAATATTAATTCTATGATCTCTCCAGAAACAAGTCGTTGCAGCTGAGGTAATAGTTATACCTCTTTCTTGTTCTTGCTCCATCCAATCCATTGTAGCGGCGCCATCATGCACTTCTCCAATTTTATGACTTTTTCCCGTATAATATAAAACTCTTTCTGTAGTAGTTGTTTTACCTGCATCTATATGAGCCATGATTCCAATATTTCTGTATTTATCTAAAGTATATTTAGCCATAATTTTTTACCATCTAAAATGAGCAAAGGCTTTATTAGACTCTGCCATTTTATGTGTATCTTCTCTTTTTTTTATTGCAGAACCTTTATTTTGAGATGCATCTAAAATTTCTGCATATAATTTTTCTGCCATTGTTTTATTTTTTCTTTTTCTAGTAGCTTCCATTATCCATCTTAATGCTAAAGCTTGAGCTCTTTTTGATTTTACCTCTACTGGAACTTGATAAGTAGCACCACCTACTCTACGAGACCTACATTCAAGATTTGGTTTAACGTTGCTAATGGCTGTATTAAAGATTTTTAGTGGATCTTCATTATTTTTAGATTTAATCTTGTCTAAGGCATCGTAAAGAATTTTTTCTGCGGTAGATCTTTTTCCGTCGTACATAATTGAATTAATAAATTTAGAGATGACCTCTGAATGAAACTTTGGGTCAGGATAAACTTTTCTCACTGGAGCTTTTCTTTTTCTAGACATAAATTATTTTGGTTTCTTTGCGCCGTAAAGTGATCTTCTTTGTTTTCTATTAGCAACACCCTGGGTGTCTAGGTTTCCTCTTAGTATATGGTAACGAACTCCAGGTAAGTCTTTAACACGTCCACCTCTAAGTAAAACAACTGAGTGTTCTTGTAAATTATGACCCTCGCCTGGTATATAAGCGGTAACCTCAAATCCATTAGATAATCTTACCCTTGCAACTTTTCTTAAAGCTGAATTAGGTTTTTTTGGTGTTGTTGTATATACTTTTACACACACACCTCTTTTTAAAGGCTGTCTCTCAAGTGCTGGAACTTTGTTCCTGGCAACGGGTTTCACCCTGCTTTTTTTAATCAACTGGTTAATAGTTGGCATAATAGTATTTTGAAGTTGAAATAAGGAAACCTTTGTGTATTTTTGTTAGTGTTTAAGGCTTTAATCTACCTTACTTCTAACATTCAAAATGTGCCGTAAACTAACATTGAATTTGTAAAAGTCAACTTTTTATGGATTTTTTAATTGGTTTTAAACTGTCTGTTCTGGCGCTTCTGGAGCCGATTCTAGCTCTTGTTTTTTAAGTTCTTCTAATCTTGCTTTATCTTGCTCTCTAGCTTGCCTGTCCCAATCAATTTTTGTCAAACCTGTTCCTGCGGGAACTAATCTACCTACAATTACATTCTCTTTTAAACCCTCTAATGAGTCAGTTTTTCCTTTAATTGATGCATCTGTCAATACCCTAGTAGTTTCTTGGAAGGAAGCAGCTGAAATAAATGAGTTAGTTTGAAGTGATGCTTTAGTTATTCCAAGTAATACTCTTTCAAAAATCGCAGGTTTCTTTTTATCTTCTCTTAGTTTGTCATTGATTATATTAATATCTAATAGGTCAATTACTTCACCGGCTAATAGTTCTGAATCACCAGGATCTTTGACTTCAACTCTTTTTAACATTTGTCTTACAATTGTTTCTATATGTTTATCGTTAATCACTACACCTTGTAATCTGTAAACTTCTTGAACTTCCGAGACAAAATACTCAGTTAACTTTTCTACACCTAATATTCTCAAGATATCATGAGGCGCTGGGCTGCCATCTAAAAGATATTCTCCTTTTTTAATTTTTTCACCTTGATTAAAATTTACATGTTTTCCTTTTGGTATTAAATAATTTGAAGTTTCACCACTTGAAGAAACTATTGATATTTTTTGTTTTCCTCTCACTTCTTTTCCGAACTCAATCACTCCATCGTTCTCTGCTATAATAGCGCTGTCTTTGGGTCTTCTAGCTTCAAATAACTCTGCAACTCTTGGAAGGCCTCCAGTGATATCTTTAGTCTTTGAAGTTTCTTTTGGCAATCTAGCTAATACGTCTCCTGCAGATATTTTTTGACCATCTTTTACAGATAAAATTGTATCAGGCACTAAATAGTATCTTGCTTCATTGCCGTCAGCTTTTTTTATTATTTCACCTTTCTCATTTCTTAAAGTTATTCTTGGTTTTAATTCAGAATTTTTTGAGGAAGATTTCCAATCTGTAACTGATTTAGAGGATAAACCAGTGGCGTCGTCTAATGTTTCTGTAAGTGAACTGCCCTCCATAAGATCCATATAATTAACTATACCACCTGTTTCTGCTATCACTGGTAGTGTATAAGGATCCCATTCTGCTATTTTTTTTCCTTTTTCGATTATATCTCCGTCCTTAAAAAATAATTTAGATCCATAATTAACTTTATAAATTGCAAGTTGTCTTCCATTGTCATCTTCTATACTCAACTGAGTATTTCTTCCCATTACAATTATGTTTTTCTTAGAATCCTCTATTAAATTCTTATTAATTATATTTAATTTACCTTTTGTTTGTGAAATAATTTGAGACTCTTCTTTAATTTGAGCAGTTCCTCCAACATGAAATGTTCTCATTGTTAGCTGTGTACCAGGCTCACCAATAGACTGCGCTGCTATCATGCCCACAGCTTCTCCTACACTAACTAATTTTCCTCTTGCCAAGTCTCTTCCGTAACAAACTTGACAAACACCCTTTGTTGAAGCACAAGTTATTACAGAATAAACGTTAACAGCTTTAACTCCTGCTGCATCAATTTTTTCACAGTCAAATTCGTCTATCAGTTTATCTTTTTTAATAATAACTTCACCTGTAACTGGATTTTTTATATTCTCAGCAATTACCCTTCCAAGAACTCTTTCTGATAGACTGACTAAAATATTTCCACCCTCAATAATTTCAGAAATCGTTACAGATGATCTCTTTATTGGATCACACTCTGCTTTAGTTATTTGAACATCTTGTGCAACATCACATAGTCTTCTAGTCAAATAACCAGAGTTTGCAGTTTTTAAGGCTGTATCTGCTAAACCTTTTCTAGCTCCATGAGTTGAATTAAAATATTCCAACACTGATAATCCTTCTTTAAAATTAGCTATAATTGGCGTTTCTATAATTTCTCCGGATGGTTTTGCAATTAAGCCACGCATTCCGGCTAGCTGTTTCATTTGAGCTTGAGAACCTCTAGCTCCAGAATCTGCCATCATGAAAACAGAATTTGTTTCAATTCTATCATTGTCATATATCTTTTCTGCTGACGAAATTTCTTTCATCATTTCATTCGCAACAGTGTCTGTACACTTGGACCAAACGTCGACTACTTTATTGTATTTTTCACCTCTTGTAATTAAACCATCTGAATATTGTTTTTCATATTCCTCTATTTGTTTTTTAGTGCTACCAATTAAGGTTTCTTTCGTTTTAGGAATTATTAAATCATCTTTTCCAAATGAAATGCCCGCTTTAAATGCGTGTTTAAAACCAAGAGTTTTAATTCTATCACAAAAAATTACTGTTTCTTTTTGTCCACAATATCTAAATATTGTATCAATCACTTCAGAAACATTTTTCTTAGTTAACAATTTGTTCACCAAACCAAATTTTATATTGCTATTTTTTGGAAGTAGATTGGCTAATAAAAATCTTCCGGCTGTACTTGTATATTTTTCAATAATGGGTTTTCCTTCAGAGCTAACAGTCTCAAACGTTGAGACTATTTTAGAGTGTAAGCTTATTGATTTATTTTCTAAAGCCTGTTCTATTTCTTCTATACTTGAGAATATTCCTTTTGGTTTTTTTTCATTTTCTTCAGCTTGAGAAAGGTAATAAATACCTAAAACTATATCTTGGCTGGGCACAATGATTGGTTTACCATTCGAAGGACTTAAAATATTATTAGTCGACATCATTAAAACTCTTGCCTCTAATTGAGCTTCTAAACTTAGTGGGATGTGTACTGCCATTTGGTCTCCATCAAAATCGGCATTAAATGCAGCGCAGACAAGCGGATGCAACTCAATCGCATTACCCTCGATTAATTTTGCCTCAAATGCTTGCACACCTAATCTATGTAGTGTTGGCGCTCTATTAAGAAGTATTGGATGTTCTCTAATTATATGTTCAAGCGAGTCCCATACCTCGCTTTTCTCTTTTTCAACTAATCTTTTAGCTTGTTTAATAGTTGTTGCTAATCCAAGTTTATCTAATCTCGCATAAAGAAATGGTTTAAATAACTCTAAAGCCATTTTTTTTGGTAAACCGCATTGATGTAGCTTTAATTCTGGACCAACTACAATTACAGATCTCCCTGAGTAGTCTACTCTTTTTCCTAATAAATTTTGTCTAAATCTTCCTTGTTTACCTTTAAGCATCTCAGCTAAAGATTTTAACGGTCTTTTACCAGTCCCAGTTATAACTCTACCTCTTCTGCCATTGTCAAATAGAGCATCTACAGACTCTTGTAGCATTCTTTTCTCGTTTCGAACAATTATGTCTGGGGCTTTTAAATCTAAAAGTCTTTTTAATCTATTATTTCTATTTATTACTCTTCGATATAAATCGTTTAAGTCTGAAGTTGCAAATCTTCCACCATCTAAAGGTACTAAAGGTCTTAACTCCGGTGGTATTACTGGGACTGAAGTCAAAATCATCCATTCAGGTTTGTTTCCAGAATTAATAAAAGACTCAATTAATTTTAATCTTTTGATCGTTCTTTCCTCTGTTACTTTAGATTTTATATCTTTAAGAGTTTCTCTTAATTTTTGTTGTTCTTTTTTTAAATCTAAATTTACTAAAATTTCTCTTACAGCCTCAGCTCCAATACCAGCAGTAAACGCATCCTCACCAAATTCTTCTTGGGCTTTTAATAACGCCTCTTCTGAGATAAGTTGACCTTTTTTAAGAGTTGTTAGGCCGGGTTCCACTACGATAAAACTTTCGAAGTAAAGAACTTTTTCTACCTCTTTTAATTTCATATCGATAGCTAAAGAAATTCTACTTGGTAAAGATTTCAAAAACCATATATGTGCAACTGGACAAGCTAGATCTATATGCCCCATTCTTTCTCTTCTTACATTAGATTTTGTAACTTCAACTCCACATTTTTCACAAATAATACCTCTGAATTTCATTCTTTTGTACTTTCCGCATAAACATTCATAATCTTTTACAGGTCCAAATATTCTTGAACAGAAAAGACCATCTTTCTCAGGTCTAAAAGTTCTATAGTTAATAGTCTCTGGTTTTTTTATTTCACCATAAGACCAAGATTTAATTTTTTCAGGACTAGCTAATGTAATTTTTATACTATCAAAATTATTTTCTTGAACAACATTCTGATTTTCAAAACTTTTAGTTAAATTTTTTTCCATAATTAATTCAATTCTATATTTAATCCCAGTGCTCTTATCTCTTTTACTAAAACATTAAAAGATTCTGGTACGCCTGACTCAAAATTATTATTTCCCTTTACAATTGTCTCATACACTTTAGTTCTACCTGCAACATCATCAGATTTAACAGTTAATATCTCTTGTAAGGTGTATGAAGCACCATATGCTTCTAGAGCCCATACCTCCATTTCACCAAATCTTTGACCTCCAAGTTGTGCTTTTCCTCCTAGAGGCTGTTGTGTTACTAAACTGTAAGGGCCTGTAGATCTTGCATGAATTTTATCTTCAACTAAATGATTTAATTTTAACATATAAATTATTCCTACAGTAACTGGTCTATCAAATCTTTCACCTGTTTGACCGTTCCACAAATGTGTTTGACCAGAATTTGGTAGTTTAGCTAAATCTAACATTTTGGTTATATCTTCAGTGCTCGCTCCGTCAAAAACAGGTGTAGCTATTGGAACTCCATTAGATAAATTCTGAACTAACTCAGCAACTTCTTTGTTGGATAATTTTGAAATAATTTCGTCAAAATAAGATTGGCCATAAATTTCCTTAAGTTTATCTTTAATTTTATTAATTTCTTTATCAAAGTTTTTTAAGTGCGTTTTAATCTGATCACCTAACTCAGAGCATGACCAACCTAAGTGTGTCTCTAAAATTTGTCCAACATTCATTCGACTTGGAACACCTAAGGGATTTAAAACAATATCAACAGGTTTTCCATTTTCCATATATGGCATGTCTTCAACTGGAACTATTTTACTAACTACACCTTTATTACCGTGCCTACCAGCCATTTTATCTCCTGGCATTAATCTTCTTTTTACTGCTACGAAAACTTTCACAACTTTCATAACTGTTGGTAATAAATCATCACCTTGTTGTATTTTGGTTACTTTATCCTCGAATCTAAGTTTTATATCTTCTGATGCATTTTCAAATTGATTTTTTAATTTTTCCAGGTCAACATTTAATTCCTGTTTCTGTAATGAAATTCTCCAAAGATCCTTTAACGATAAATTTTCGAAATCATTTTGATTTAAAGTAGTGCCTGATTTTAAATCTTTAAATGATTTATTAATACTTTGTCCATTGAGCAGATCGATTGCTCTAAGTTTTATATTTCTATTAAGTATTTCTTCTTCGACTTTTTTATCTTCTTGTACTGACTCAATTTCTGCTCTTTCTATAGCTATAGATCTTTCGTCTTTTTCTATACCGTGTCTATTAAACACTCTAACATCAATCACTACCCCTGTACTGCCGGAAGGTAATTTTAATGATGAGTCTCTTACATCTGTAGCTTTTTCGCCAAAAATAGATCTTAATAATTTTTCTTCTGGGCTTGAGGATGTCTCACTTTTAGGTGTTACTTTACCGACTAAAATATCCCCAGGTTTTACCTCTGCACCCACATAAACGATTCCAGACTCATCAAGATTTCTTAAACTTTCCTCGCTAACGTTTGGGATGTCTCTCGTTATTTCCTCTGCTCCAAGTTTTGTATCTCTAGCCATAGACTCATATTCTTCTATATGAACAGATGTAAACACATCATCTGTCACACATCTTTCTGAGATTAAAATTGAGTCTTCAAAATTATAGCCTTGCCAAGGCATGAATGCGACTGTAACATTTTTTCCTAAAGCTAATTCACCAAGTTTTGTTGCAGGTCCATCTGCAATAATATCCCCTTTTTTAATTTTATCTCCTACTTTCACCAATGGTTTTTGATTTATACATGTATTTTGGTTTGATCTTTGAAATTTAGATAAATTGTAAATATCTACAGCCGATTGAGACAAGTCAGTTACATCAGTTGCTTTAACAACAATTCTTTTACCATCAATCTTATCGACTATACCATTTCTTTTTGCAACTATAGTAACACCTGAGTCTAAAGCAACATCTGACTCGATACCTGTTCCAACCAAAGGAGATTCCGGCTTTAATAATGGCACAGCTTGTCTCATCATATTGGAACCCATTAGTGCTCTATTGGCATCATCATTTTCCAAAAATGGAATTAATGCAGCAGCCACTGATACCAATTGCTTTGGCGATACATCAATAAAATCTATATTTTCTCTTGATGATAACTCGAAATTTAAGTTTTTTCTGCAAGCTACAAGCTCTTCAACAAAAGAACCATCTTTATTTAAAGCAGAGTTAGCTTGTGCAATTGTATATTTTTCTTCTTCAATTGCTGATAAATATTTTATTTCTGATGTTACTTTGCCGTTTACAACTTTTTTGTAAGGGCTCTCAATATAACCAAATTTGTTAACTCTGCAGTAAGTGGCTAAACTATTTATTAAACCAATATTTGGCCCCTCTGGCGTTTCGATTGGACAAATTCTTCCGTAGTGAGTGGGATGAACGTCTCTAACTTCAAAACCTGCTCTTTCTCTAGTCAAGCCGCCTGGTCCTAATGCTGAAACTCTTCTTTTATGCGTTATCTCTGATAGTGGGTTTGTTTGGTCCATGAACTGTGAAAGTTGAGAAGTCGCAAAAAAATCTTTTAACGATGTCGTAATTGGTTTTGCATTAATTAAATCTTGTGGCATTGCTGACTCTATTTCTAAAAAAGTAGACATTTTTTCTTTAACAGTTCTTTCCATTCTAAGAAGACCTATTCTGAATTGATTTTCTACTAGTTCACCGACTGATCTAACTCTTCTATTGCCTAAATGATCTATATCATCAACATCGCCTTTGCCGTCTCTTAAATCCAACATGAACTTGATTATGGCAACGATGTCATTAGTCTCTAAAATAGTTTTTTTAGAGCTGGTATTTAAATCTAACTTAGAGTTCAATTTTACTCTACCTACTTCAGAGAGATCGTATCTTTCTTTTTTAAAATATAAGTTATTAAAGATTTCTTCTGCTATTTCAACTGAAGGAGCTTCACCAGGTCTTAAAACTTTGTAGATATCATTTAATGCTTCAGTTTTATTTGTATTTTTATCAATTTTAAGACTTTCAAGAATATAAGGACCTTTATTTATCGGATCTATGTTTACTATTATTAGTTCTTTGTGATCTGATGAAATAATTTTGTCTAATTGTTCCTCAGTAATGTCAAAACCTGCCCCAACAATTAAATCTCCATTTTTTTCTTTGACATCTTGTCCTAGGTATTTTCCCACAATTTGTTCATTCGGTACAGATATTGAGCTAAGACCCTTCTCTTTTAATTTTTTTGCGATGACGATATTTAGTTTTTCGCCTTTACCAAGAACTATTTTATTGTTTTTAGCATCAATTAAATCGTATGACAGTTTTAAAGGTCTTTTATAATTATCCAGATCAAAGTTTGTAATCCAACTTTTTGCTTCTTTGTTATAAATATATTTATTTGTTGAATAAAAAGTCTCAATTATTTTATTTTTTGAGAAACCAAGTGAAAATAAAAAAGTTGTAATTGGAAGTTTTTTCTTTCTATCAATTCTAAAATAAAGAATATCTTTTGGATCAAACTCAAAGTCTAACCAAGAACCTCTACCAGGAATTATTCTACAATTAAATAATAGTTTTCCACTTGCATGAGTTTTACCTTTATCATGATCAAAAAATACTCCTGGGCTTCTATGCATTTGATTAACGACTACTCTTTCAACTCCATTAGTTATAAACGTTGCGCTTGGAGTCATTAAAGGAAGATCGCCAATAAATACTTCTTGTTCCTTCGCAGAAAGAATTTGTTTGGTGTTATTCTCAGCATCAATATCATAAACAACTAATCTTAAATTAGCTTTTAGAGCAGCAGAGTAAGATAGACTTCTTTGTTTGCACTCAATTACATCGAATTTTGGTTTTTCTAATTTATAAGATATATATTCTAAAGTTGATTTATCATTACCATCTTCAATTGGAAAAATGCTTTTAAAAACTTTATCAATGCCTTTTGAAAGTTCGCTTAGCTGATCTTTTAAAGATTTTGACTCTAGGAACTCGTTGTATGAGTTTTTTTGTACTTCTATTAAATTTGGAATAGATAAACCTTCAACTAATTTACCAAAGTTTTTTCTAATGTGTTTCTTTTGCGTAAAAGATAATTGCATCAAATATAAAAAATTTTATTGCAAATGTTACTTTGCAAGAAAATCTGATCTTAAATTTTGTTTACTTTAATTCTACTTTAGCTCCAGCTGCTTCAAGTTTTTTCTTAAATTCTTCAGCTTCTTTTTTAGCTACACCGCCTTTAACTTCTTTTGGTGCTGCCTCCACTAAATCTTTAGCTTCTTTTAAACCTAAACCAGTTATTGCTCTAACTTCTTTTATTACATTAATTTTTTTATCACCTGCTGAAGCTAAAAAAATTGAAAATTCTGATTTTTCCTCTCCTGCTGGTACTGCTGCTCCACCCGCTGGTGCTGCTGCAACTGGGGCTGCTGCTGTAACTCCCCATTTTTCTTCAAGTTGTTTAGATAATTCTGCCGCTTCAACAACTGTTAAAGTAGAAAGTTCATCTATAATTTTATTTAAGTCTGCCATTTTTATTCCTGTGATTTAATTTTTTAAACTCTTTGCGCGCGCTAAATTAGCAATTTTTGAGCCAGGCGCAAGTAAAATACTCACTAATTTTTGTGCCGGAGTAGCCAATATTCCCACTATTTTAGCTCTAGCTTCCTCTAAAGACGGTAGTGTGGCAATTACAGACACCTCTTTTTCATCCAAAACCTTACCATCCATGAATCCAGCTATAATTTTTAATTTATCATTAGATTTTGAAAATTTTGTTAAAATTTTTGCTGTTGAAATAGGGTCCGAAGAAATAGCTGCAGCAGTAGGACCAGTAAAATATTTTTCCAAGTCTTTCTTGGGTGTTTCTTTTAATGCTATCTTTGTAATTCTATTTTTTGTAATTTTGAATAAAATCCCTTTATCTCTGAGCTCTTTTCTTAAAGAGTCTAATTCATTTACATTTAAACCTTGATACTGAGCAATCATTACAGACTCATTTTCTGTAAATGTTTTTTTCATCTCTTCAACGTAATTTTTTTTAGCTTCTTTGGTCTTCATGTTTTTATTTAGCTCCTACTTTGTAAGATATCCCCATTGTAGAGGTTATAAAAATACCTTTTATAAATTCACCTTTAATAGTTTCGGGTTTTTCTTTTTTTATACTTTCAATAAAGTGTTTATAATTTTCTAATAATTTCTCTGATGAAAAACTTTTTCTACCAATCGTAGAGCCTAAATTGCCATCTTTATCATTACGAATTTCAACTAAACTTGTCTTAATATCTTTAACCGCTTTTGTAATATCATTTGCTACCGTACCTAATTTAGGATTTGGCATTAAGCCTTTGGGTCCTAAGACTTTTCCGTGTTTACCAATTTTACTCATCATAGTTGGTGTGCAAACAAGTTTGGTAAAATTAAATTTGCCTGTAGCAATTTTTTCTAAAAGATCATCAGAACCAACAACGTCAGCTCCAGCTTTTTTTGCTTCATCAATTTTTTCAGCTTCACATAAGACAGCAACTTTGTTTTTTTTGCCTGAACCATTAGGTAAATTCACAACTGTTCTCAAGCTAAAATCTCCACCTTTCGATTGTTTTAAATTAATTTTTAAAGATACATCAATCGACTCATCAAATTTTGTCGTAGCATTTTTTTTGACTAAATCAAAAACTTCTTTAATCTCAACTTTCTTTGCCTGTGAAGTTGATTTTAATATATCCCTGTATCTTTTTGATTTTTTTTTCATAATTATTCTTTTACCTCGATACCCATTGATCTTGCAGAGCCACAAATAATTTTTGTTGCCTCTTTAATATCAAAGGCATTTAAATCTTTCATTTTTTCTTTTGCTATAGCTTCAGCTTGTTTCATTGTGATTGACCCTGCAACAACTCTTCCAGGTTCTTTAGATCCACTCTTTAGTTTTGCTGCCTCTCTAATAAAATGTGAAGCTGGTGGAGATTTAATAATGAAATCAAATTTTTTATCTTTATAAACAGTAATTACAACAGGAACAGGCTTGCCCATGAAAGCTTTTGTTTTTTCGTTAAATGCTTTACAAAACTCCATAATATTTATTCCTCTTTGACCTAATGCGGGACCAACAGGAGGAGCTGGATTAGCTTGCCCACCTTTTATTTGTAATTTTACATAACCTGCTATTTCTTTTGCCATCTAATTTTTCTCCACTTGGTTAAATTCTAAATCTACAGGAGTTGCTCTACCAAATATAGAAACTGACACTTTAAGTCTAGATTTTTCTTCATCTATTTCCTCAATTAACCCATTAAATGAAGCAAATGGCCCATCACAAACCTTGACTTTTTCTCCAATCTCAAAATTCATACCAGCTTTTTGCGTAACTGCACTCTCTGATACTTGTCCTAAAATTCTTTTTATTTCCTCATCGGATATTGGTGTTGGTTTGTCGGCAGACCCTAAAAAACCACTTACTTTCTGAAGATTTTTTATAATGTGATATATTTCCTTTGTTAAATCTACTTTAATCAAAACATAACCTGGAAAAAATTTCTTTTCCTTTTTTGTTCTTTTGCCTTTTTTTACTTCAGTAACTTTATGAGTTGGAACTAAAATCTCATCCAGTTTATCCAAGAATTTATGTTTTTTAAGCTCATCTTTGATTGTATCAACGACTTTTTTTTCAAAACCAGAGTAAGCTTGTACAATATACCAGTTCATCTTTAAAAATTAATTGTTAAAACAATATTTAATAAAAATCTTAAAATTTGGTCGAGAATCAAAAAAAAGATAGCTGCAATCGAAGCTAAAGCAAAAACCATTACAGCTCCCATCATAGTGTCTTTTTTTGTAGGCCAAGTAATTCTAAAAGTTTCTTGTTTAACTTCTTGAATAAATTTAAAAGGATTTTTCATAACTCTCACAAAGTTTGGCAGGAGCGGAGGGACTCGAACCCACAACCTCCGGTTTTGGAGACCGGCGCTCTACCAATTGAACTACGCTCCTAAGCGTTACTTAATTATTTTAGTTACTACTCCAGCTCCAACTGTTT
>Ga0213866_10000482_pt1 | contig 32144 bp, 21 predicted proteins | sample PICome_11_FD_160079 | JGI IMG/M metagenome (GOLD analysis project Ga0213866, IMG submission 160079) | Coastal seawater microbial communities near Pivers Island, North Carolina, United States - PICO284 | ecosystem: Environmental > Aquatic > Marine > Coastal | place: USA: North Carolina... | reverse complement strand
TCAAGAGATTTCTCTGATATCAATGTCTATGCAGTAGTAACACCAACTACACCTGAATGTTTTGTGCCTATTCCTAAGAAATCTGAATTAGATCCTTCATATGTAAACACATTACAGGGTGATTTTGTAGGACTTAATATTACTAATAATGGTGTACCTGTAACATCATTAGATACTGTATATCAGAGAACAGGAGCTGGGCCTTATCATTCACATGATGTTGTTATAATGGCACCAGGCGATAAATTAACTATTACACCAGCAAAAAATAGATTTGAAACTAGCGTTAATTATGGAGATAGTACAGGAATATCTGATTTCATAGATACTGTAAGAATAATTCCTCCACAAGGTCTAGTTGGAATTAATAGTAATAATGAAAATCTATCATATTATCAGCTAGAAATAGATAGTAATAGCAGTATTGTTCAAGATTTATCAAGTGCATGGATTGTAGGCAGTATCAACGCATATAATAATCTTATTATAGGTACAACTAACACTAATGCAAACTTACAGTTCCAAGTATCAAACATAGCCGATATAACAAATGATACTAATTATAAGGGTTATTATTTGAAAGCTGATATGTTTGCAATGCAAGGTAGTGATTTATCATTATCATTAATACCTGATATTTGCAATAACGGTGTTGATGCTAGTGGTGTTTATTTACCTCATAATTTTAAAGCAAGTCAACATTATAGAGAACAATTGACTAGTGTAGTTAAAAGTGTCAGTTCTGTTCAGAAACCTTTTAAAAATATTGCTGAAGCAAACTCATCAATGAATATTGTTGGTTTCACTTCTACACTTGGTATTCCATCAGGAGGAAGATACTTTTATGGGTTAGAGCTACCATCTACTTTCCAAGTAAGTGTTGCATATGATATAGATGCTATAAATCAAACATGGTCACGAGTTGATGCATCAACAGTTTTATGGGAAAATGAATTAATTATTGACCCTACTGGAGTAAGTACATTAATAGATAAAGATTCAGCAGAATGGGGTAGTTCTCATAATCTTCCAAATGTTAATGTAACATCTGGATTAATATTTAGTGAAGCAGTTTCAGGTGAGGGAAGAGACTATCTAACTAGACCTTTCAGTAGATTAATTGCACCCCCTCAGTTTCAAACAATGTCTAGGGTACCAGTTAATAATATTGGATTTACACCACTTCCACCAATACTAGTAGATAGTGACTTATCTCTGAACGGGTTACCATTATGGTGGGACTATACATGGACAGATTTTTCCGGTTCATTTGGATATCCAACACCATTTTTTGCTGTTAATAATGTACAACAGACAGGAATTGGTGTGTCATTGAATACATCTAATATTAAAAATGTTCAATTGTGTATAACAGAAGGATCAAATCCATTCACTTGTGATGCATCTAATCAACCACTTGCACCTACACTAAGAGATATGTCTTTCAATCAAGAATTAGATTTTAATGAAGCAATGTGGGCAAATGATAGATGGTGGGGCGCACTGACATCAGGAGGTAGTGGTGGTCCATATATAGAATATGACGCACTTTTTGCAAATGCGTTTACTAGTGGCGGAACAGGTTTGAAAGATTATAGACAGTATGATCCATCAGGTGATGATATTACATATGTATTATCTAGTGGCGTAACACATAATGGTATACCAATTGATATTTCAGGAACAGACACAGAAATTAAGTGGGTAATGATAAAATTGGAAACACCCGCTAATGTTGGAAATCTTGGTGTAAGGATTGATGGAGATCATCCAATAACTTCTGGAGATATATACAATAAATATTGGCTTTTCTATATGGAAGAAGATAGTCTAGGTTCAAATGTTTACACATGGAGGGATGCAAATGGCACAGCTTATATACCTAAGAAAATAAATACACCTTGGTTGGATGCAGGAAATGTAACCAGTACAGGAACCAATTCTTTAACAACATTTTCAGATGCACAAACTTATACTGGTTCTCCAGGTAATAATAATGGTTGTTTAACAAGTAATCAAAGTGCAACCAATTTTATAAAAGCATTCAATCCGACAGCAGCATTAAAAAGATATCTTGCAATCGGAATAAAAAATACATTGCAAGTAAAAACAATCGAACTATCTGTAGGAACAAATTAAAATCATCATATTTTTTTATGAATATAAAATATACGATGTCAAACAAAGTCTTAAATGAACTAGAAAATGATGTAGAGCTAGTTTTTAAACAAGCTTATCGTGCAGCACATACACATATTCGCGATAGTGAAGATGATATAAGAATAGGCATTGATGGTGAAGTAAAAGCACTAAAAAATATATTTCAACAAGATATTTACTCCGATGATGTACCAACCTCACTTCCTGCGTCTCAATCAGTTATTTCATTACATAATACAACTTCACAAACTATATGGAATAGTACAGTGTGGGATCAGTCATTAAGCAGTATTACGGTTCAAAACGCAACAGGTGCTTTACTACCACTGACATTTTACAATGCAGTATATTTAAACCCAGTGCATCCTAATAAAAGTCAAGCTTGGTGGCTACTTGATGGTGAGTTTGTTGATGAAAAACCAGAAAATAATTATTTAAGTCATACTATTCCTTCATCACATGATTCAGCAAATAAATCTACATTTGAACCTATTCTAGAACGATGGAATGGTAGTAGATGGATTAGAGAAATGCCACAAAATGAATCTGGCTTGAATTGGTACATAGATAGTGCAACAGGTATAGTACAATTCTATCAAACTGAGGCTAGTTTAAATGCTTTAAATATTAATGCAATTGGTCTTATGGATGATGCATCCTTCTCTAGACCAAGATTATCATTTATAAAATATGATGGTCCAACAGGTGCAGCAGGAGGTGGTACAGGAAATGCGCCAAATAGTAATTATGAAGAATACGGGAATTATTATGATGATTCAAATAAATGGATTGCAAAAACTTCTACTACTGATCTTCCACCTTATGGCGCTGATCTAAGAGTTGCTGCAGCATCAAAGTTTAGATTATTTGCTGAGTATAGTGATACTAGTGGCAATTTATTAACTCAAGAAGTTATTCTGTTCTTAGGTGTAGTTGGACATAGAGACGTAAGTGGTGGAGTTTATTCAGAGGAGGTGCAATTTACAATTGAATCTAATCTATTTAATAATTCTCCTTTAATTGAAAATATTAGATTATATGCTCATAGAAATCCAGGTGGTGTGATTAAGTGTGATTACTACATGTATGTAGATATTAATAAAACAATAGTACCCTCTTCTGGAATGTTATTAACAGCAGAATGTTATAATAATAATCACGGAGATGTAACTGATGGCAGAAGATTATGGCAGCTTAATGACGGTACTTTAACAACTAGTAATTCAGCTTCAGGTATGTCAGAATTAAAAAGGGTTTCCACTCTTGAATCAGAAACTGTTACTTATGCAGGAGACAATGTAATAATTAATAAGTTGAATGGTGAGAATCCTGCTCTTTATGAAGAATACGTATTTGATGATGCTAATCTTGCAGTGGGAGATTGGATTTCTCTTATGCAAGTAGGAGATGGTGTAGGTGACGGTAGCTTACGTGCAGATGCATTATTTGTATTAGAGGATCAATCTTCTGGTGGTCACCACACATTAAAGTTTTTAGCTAAGTTTAAACATGGCAAATGTTTACTAGATGTTGTAAGTAGTAATTATTATTCTAATGATAGAATAGATAGACTACGAGTAGTAGGAAAAAAAGTGTATGATGGTGGTATAATACAAGTAAGACTATCAAGCAAAAACGGAAATAATATGATTCTTAGAGTTTATGAGAACTTGAATCTTAAAGGTTGGGTTTCTCTTGTAGGTGAACAGAATAATAATACTTCTCCTAATCCTGATAATACTCCGACTGTTTACACAAATAATCCTACTAGACCACCTGGTTCAACATATACTGGTTTTGGTAACACATATCCATCAACAGAGTTTACAGAGGTAAATATTATAAATGGCGTTAGTAAAAATGCTCTTAAAAGTACAAATGCAGATATTTTCTATCATGAGAGTGATATAGATATTTATAATGGATCGCTAGATTTGAGTGGTAGTAACATAAATATGAATAATGGTAGTAACATAGATATGAATAATAACAATATACTCTCTGTTAATGAAACAGACATCATAAAAGCTACTATTACTACTGCTGAAGTAGATAGAATTACTAGAATTACTGGAAGCGGAGGACATGTTAAAATTGGTACAGCCGCAGCAAATGCAGGCACTGGAGAAAGAGTCGAAGTAACAGAACCACTAGTATTGTATAAAGGCAATAATGCAGTAACAAATATAAATTATAAGATAGGTGGATCAATTCCATCTGTTCCAGAAGGAAGTGTTATATATGACGCAAGAAATACAGGAAGTGGAGGTGTACAATTACCAATGTTTAAAAGAGATTTTGATATTACAAACTTTCGTTTTGATGATCGCGGTGTCCTAACTGGTTATTATAGTACCCCAAAAGATGGTTGGGCTTTAAGTTCACCATATACATTTAAACTAGTTAGTCCACTTGGTGTCAGGCACACAGCAGAAGTTCTAACAGGTAACGGCGAAGGTATATATGAGTTTGTAGAAGGAGCTACAGCTGGAACTGCTAATCCAACGACAGGAAGATTTTCAAAATCACCAAATCCATTCTGTTTAGTGCATCCTATGGGTGATTGGACGTTATGGCATATATTTTCAGCTGGTCAAAGTGAACTTTTAATAATGCGAGCTCATAAAGCATGGCGTGCAATGATAATTAGGGAAATACAGGTAACTTCATATGGTGTGCAAGCCACAGTGAATAATACTAGTACTAATGCAGTAGATGTCGATTTTGAATTATGGGTTGGTCTTCTTGATAAAAATGCTCCAAATACAAATCCAGTATCAAACAGTAGTAATAAGTTAAATACTTACGTTGCATCCAATAATGCTCTTGCTACTTCTCAATGCGATGCATACACCTATATATGGGATGTAATATCTACATCCAATGGAGGTTCAGCCAGTAATAACTGTACACAACCATGGCAACATGTACCTAATGCAGTATGGGATAATGATTTAACAAATCCTACATGTCAAAGAATTAAAGTAAATAGAATACAAGTTAATGCGGGAACAACTACAACGGTTAGAGATCCCTGGATTGAAGGCATTAAGAACTCAAGTAAGTTTTGGGGTGTGCAAAATGCTATTACATCAATTAAATTAGATCTACCATTATATTGTCCGAAAGATTATGGTGTTGGTGTATGGTTTGTAGAAAGATGCCCAACAACATCACAATTATCAAGTGGATCAAAAGTAACTTTTGGTGCATATAGCTGCGATCATAATGGTTTCGCTCCAGCATCAGCACCATATCAAGTTGAAGTCCTAGCTGAAATGAATATGCAAAGTTAAATTAGTTTGTTATATGTTTTTAAAACAATTATTTATAACAAATATATATATTATGTCATACTCAATGAATTACACCGATTGTTATAATGGAAACTGTGATTATGGCGGTGATTGTGAAGATTGCGGTGATGGAGGATATGGAGAAATAGGACCGCCTGGACCCGCTGGACCCGCTGGACCTGCTGGAGCCACTGGACCTGCTGGACCTGCTGGACCCGCTGGACCCGCTGGACCTGCTGGAAGCGGAGGATCAGGAGCTGGTCAATTATATGTAGGTCTAAACGGAGTAACAGGAGCAACAGGACCATTTCCAGTATCATATTTATATTTTAATACAGATGATGGCTTTACATATACAGGAATATCTGGTGCAACAGGAGGTGGGACTTTAATAGGTAACTCTAAAATTACAGATATAGAAGCTTATTTATTTCAACAACCTCCACAAGTTGTTCGGCTCCCTCAAGCATCATCCTCTCAAACAATAACATTTACATGGCAACAATATACTCCTATTGTTGACAAAACCAGTTTTGCTGTGGCACCATCTAATTTAGGAAGTGGTTTTGACTGGTTTCCTTATATTAGTGATTTTATATTTGAATATCAAAAAGATGGTTCAAGTGTCTGGTATCAAGTTACTGGTTCATCTGCAACTACAGGCGGTACACATGGAGGAACTGGTATAAATGCATGGATAAACTATGTGAATGCAAATGGAACTACTTCTGGTGGACCTACTTTTTTGAGTCGTGTTGACTTTCATGGAATTGGTACTGCTGGTCAATCATTAACTAATCCAGATGTTTCTTTTATTAATCCTTTAAGTATTGATATTGGCCAAGCTTCCGGTTTAGGAAACGCATATCGTTTTAGATTTGCTTTTACAAATCAATCATCACAAGACTACAATTATGTATATTGGCCTGATCCTTCTAATGCTACTGCTATTGGATTTGGTAATTTTGGCCCGGCTAATCCACCTAGCTCTATTACTTTGTCTTCTACAGCATATAATGATCTTGCTGGCAACGGTGTTGGTGCACCAGACGCATCCGGTATGGATGTAAGTTTAAATATCCCTTATGGAAATAACGGATTAAATGTTTACTATGGTGCTGATATTTGTGGAAATAAAAGGTCCTCATATATTCAATTTGAAGGTAAAGGTTTAACTGCTCAACAGAATCTTTCCATAGAAACAAGTGCTATAAATGTTAAAAACTGGCCGGATATTAATATTTTACCACCTGGATTAGATACAATTGCTTATCCAGAATATTTATATACTGTTGATTTATCAACAAATAATGCATTTTCCAGTTATTATTGTAGAAACACATCAACAGATTTTTCAAATGTTAGAGCTTATGCTCCAGCGAGTGTACCTGTGACAAATACTGGAATTGTTATACCTACAAAAAATATTGTAAACCCTTCTTTTCAAGATACATTAACAAATACAACATTTACTTTATTAAATATAAAAAAAAATGGTGTTACTTCCACAACATTTCCTGCTTATAGAAGAAATGCTGGATATACTCTATTTAATGTTCATGGCATGAATCCTGGAGATACTCTTGAAATTACACCAACACCTTCTTCATTTAATACAAAAGTTAACTATGGTGATAGTACAAATAATACAACAACTTGGGTAGATAATGATAGTTTTGTTGGAAACGATTGTTCTGGAGAAACACTAAGTTTCTATCAATTAGAAATTGACGGTACATCTAGTTTGGTACAAGATTTATCTAGTACATGGAAAATAGGCGGTGTAAATGCATTCAATAGTCTTGATCTTGTTCAAAATCCTAGTAATAGTAATTTAGAATTTCAAGTATCTGCTATGATAGATACTGGTGCTGGAGATGTTAGAAAAGAGGGTTATTATTTGGGTGCAACTGTTTCAAGTATTCAAGCAATAGATTTGTCATTAGCAGAAATACCTGATATTTGTAATAATGGATATCAACCTTATGATCTAAAATTGAGTCAAACTTATAGAACGAGTAAAAGCACTCCTGCTACTGTGGTCAGTGAAAGTCGAACAGGTTCATTTTTCAATATTAAAAATCCCGATACTTCGTTCAATATTACAGGACATACTGTTACTTTATCTGATCCTGCTGGTAGCGATTATTTTTATGGACTAGAACTTCCAAATAACTTTACAGCAGTTGTAAACTTTACAATTAATAATATCCACCCTACATGGGCTCCATCAAGTACAGGAGACATCTGGGATATAGAACTTTTTGTCGATCCAAATAGCTCAAATCAATCTATAGATAAATCATCACAGTTTTGGAATACTACAGGAACAGCACAAACACTTAATGTTACAAATACATTAATTTTCAATGTAGGGAAAACTAGTGCTGGTACAGAAGGACGTGATTATCATAAAAAACCTTTTAGCAGGGATATGATTGTTGGAAATCAACTAAAAACAATTTCTACATTTAGTAATAATATTGGATTTTCTGACTCGAGCATTACATTACAAACAGATCTATCATGGAATAAAAAACCTTTATGGTGGGATTATACGTGGGCAGCTACTGGTAATTTAACAACACCTAGTCCGCGTTTTGGTGTTACAGCTAGTGGTTCTACAAATATTGGTATTAAATGGACTAACACTAATATAACAAATGTAAGATTGTGTGTTACAGATCAACAAAATCCATTTGATTGCCATGTAACAACTCAGCCTGGACCACCAGTTCAACGCGTAATAGATTTTAAAGATTTATTAGATTATAATGAAGCTATGTGGGCAAAAGATGCATGGTTTGGGTCAAATACTTCTGGATTAACAAATCATCCATATATCGATTATTCTACAGACTTCTATAATTCATTTTCTAGTGTTGGTACAGGTTTGCAAGACTATACAGGAAATGCAAATAGTGGCGATTCAATAACATTTTCTCTTCCAAGTACTATTACATACGATGGTTCAACTATTACAAATCAAAGTAATAGTGATATTAAATGGGTAATGATTGAGTTTGATGTTGCAGCAGGTAGCGGTAATACAGGAATACTTATTGATGGTGTAAAACCAGTATCATCTTCTGTAGCAACTAGTCAACTAGTTTATAGTGATTATTTTGTATTTTATATGGAGTCAAGTGCTGCATCTTATACTTGGAAAAATGCTAATGCAGCTAGTACAATAGGTACAAAAAATAATACTCCATGGCTTGATGTAGGTAATAAAAATTGGACTGGTTCTGGATCAATGTTAACTTTTGATAATGCTCAAAGCAGTACAACAAAAGGGTTGAATAATGGGTGTTTAGTTTCAAATTATAATACAGCAACTAATTTTATTAATTCATTTAATTCATCACAAGCTAATAAAAGGTATATTGCTGTTGGATTATTACCAGGAGATACAATAGGAGAGATAACTCTTACAGTTGGTACTACTTAATTAATGGTACTACTTAATTAAATTAAATATTGTATAATATTTTATAGTTTTAAATTATACAATAATGGCCAATATATTAGACGAGTATGAAAATAAAACAAATCTGCTATTTAAGCAATTCCAAGGTAAAGCTCAAGCAAATATTGCCACATTGGGATCATCAGGAGCTGGAGGGCCTACAGGTTTTCAAAATGAACCAATAAAAGGTTTAAATATGGTTTTTCAAGAAAATATTCTTTCCCAAAGTTTTCCAACACAATTACCACCTACTCAGACTGTAACTGCTCTTTTTTCAACAGTCTCTGATTCTTCATGGGTTAGTAATATATGGGACCAATCAATTAATAGCCAACAAATACTAGATAGCTTAGGAAATCCTTTGCCTTTAAGATTTTACAAAAGACTTTATTTAAATCCTGTATTAAATGGTAAAAGTCAAGCATGGTGGCTTTTAGATGCTTCCAATGTTGACAGTATTCCCGAAAATAATGTTTTAAAATACACAATTCCATTTGGTTATGATGGTGCTAGTGTATCTACATTTAGACCTATTGTAGAATATTACAATGGTTCAACATGGCAAGATGATCAACAAGGCGATAAAGATAGTTTAAATTGGATTATGGACCCTGCCACTGGAATATTACAATTTTATCAAACTGAGGCCAAGTTGAATAGTATGAATATTGGAGATAGTCCATTAGCTATAACAGATCCAACAAAAAGACCGCGTATATCATTTATTAAATATACAGGTAATTTTGGTACAGGAGCATCTAGTGGTGGTGGAGGAAGTGGACAACTAGGAGTAGGTGTTTTAGACTCTTCAAATGGACCACAACCAACGCAAGATGTTAGTGCTATTTATTTTGAAAACAATAATTTTGATGTTTCATTCGTAAACAACACGGCTAGAATTAGCTTTATTGGTGCAGGTTCAGCAAATGTATCTGATTTATCATATTATTTTTTTGATGTCCCAGATGATTTAAGTGGTGTAGGTGATGTATCAATGGGATCTACTGGTCCTTTTATAGAATTATTTATTAATACCATACCTAAACAAACTAAATCTGCTGTACCTTTTGGTAATAGTTTACAATATCCTGGTGGTGCATCAAGCAATGGTAACCAAGTTTCTCTACCAATAAATCATTTACCTTTTTTTGATGAACTTAAAATCCAATATAAAGACTGGAATGATGGTTTACCTTTTACAAATGGGTGGTTTGACTTATCTATTAATAATACTTCTCCATATGTACAAAGTTTCATACCTCCTACAATTAACAAAGTAAATCTTGGTATAGGATCTGTTAATGGTGTAGAATTATTAGATAAATCCAACAATACTAATAATCATAATCCTCCCTTTGTTACTTATAATAATGATACGCAACTTAAAATTGGAGGACGTTATCAATTTAGATTATTTCTAACTAATAATGGGGACGAAAAGGGAATCATAGATCCTGTATATAAAGTATCTGTTCCATACAACTATTTATATATACCTGATGGTTCTGGTCAAGCTTTACCATTAGGTGAGTTTGGATTTGCTAGATCACCTACTACAATAAGCTTCTCATCTGCACAATTAACAAGTTTTTCAATTATAGGAAGTAACAATGATCCTAGCGGTGCTGATACTAGCTTGAATATTCCATTCCCTATTAATAGTGGATTAGGTTATAAGGTATTTTTTGGTTTTGATATATCACAGACACCTTTGCCTGCTGCAACAGGTTTTCCTGGAACTACGGGGGCAAAACAAATGCCAACATATAGAAACTTAATACCAACAGTTGGATTTCAATATGAAACACCAACTGGTCAATTAACAAAGAATCTGGGGCCTGTACCAAACAGCAATGTTTCTATGTCAACAGTTTACCCAGAAACTAATTATCATATTACCAATTTCTACATGAGAAATAGTAGTATTGATAATTCTAATGTTAAAGCTTTTGCCAAAGATAGTTCTTATGTTGTTTTACCATATGATCCTAGCTATACTACAGGCATTCCAACTAGAGCACAAGCAGGTGCTGCACAAAATAGATTACAAACAGCAACAAATCTTACTTTTAGTGAAGATAATGGTATTACAACAACGCAAGCAATCCCTATTTCTGGAGGGACAGTTCAAGATGTTTTCTTTTTAAATAAACCTTATTCTACAAGCTTTACTGTAGGCAATTTACCAGGTAAGTTTGCTAATAATAAAAATACTATTGATGATTTAAGTCATGTAGGTTTTGATAGTGAAACAATAGGCTTAACAATAATAGGTATGCAAACTAGAGATAATCCAACCACAATTAGATATGATGCTTCAACTAACTTTACAAGAGGTTATTTGATGACCACAAATGTAGGTATTAGTAATGGCGATACTAACTTTTTTGAATTAAATGCAACATCATCTGAAGGAGGTGGTGTCCCTAATTTACAAAAAAAAGGGTACTATACAGATATTACTATTAATAATGCAAAACTTTTAGATATATCATTAAGTACATATCCTGACATATGTAATAATAGTTATACACCATATACTGTTGCTATCATTGACAATTTTAATGAAAATAATACTTTTGTAAAAGGTAATGAAGTGACCGGAGAGATTGCAATTGGAGAAAAACCAGGTAATATGTTTTACTTGTTAAACACATATTCAAATCCTATAGTATCATTATCAGCAGAGTTTTTTGGTTTAAAAATGCCTGATCCTAGAATTAATCAACCTGTTGCAAACATATCATATCAATATGATTTATTAAATATATCAGAATGGTGGAGACCTAATACCACAAATATAACTAGAGCAGAACTAGAATATAATAATTTCGCAAGCAATTTACTAATTGAGTTCTATGAAGCTACATGGTCTTCTATTTCTACACTAGTACCTAATATTCTTGTTAATCCAAATCTAGTATTAAAGAGTAATTTATGGGCTAACTCTAATGGATCAAGTATACCCAATTCTAGAAAATATTCTAGGGATATTGCTGATATAGGGTTTACAGGTAGTCAATTTAGAATAGAAACAAAATGGAATGATAATGTAACTTATTGGAGTAGTGATTATACTAATTCAGAGTTTCAAGATATTTCATTTGGAACTCCTGGAAAATATTTGTGGTGGGATACAACATGGAGTATTCAAAATGTTACTCAGATTGCTTCTGGAGAATTGCCTGATAGTTTTTTAAGCATTTCACCAACAAGTATTGCTATTTTTAAAACTTTGCTTATTAATTCTGCACCTAATCCAACATTGTCTGATTTTGACCACGGAGTATCACTTGTAGGAGTAAATAATCAAGCAATTTGGGCAAACGATGCATTTAGAGGCCCTGCTACCACAGGAAAAAATAATCCATATATTGATTATGCAAGTAATTTCTATAATCCTAGTGGAGCATTAAAAGATTACTCCAGTTTAGCAAATCAAGGTTATACTGTTAGTGCTACAATGTCTTCTAATCAATTTTGGGCAAATAATACAACCACTAGTATTAGCTTAACACCTGTAAAGTTTTTCACAATTGAAGTAGTTGTTCCAAATACTTCTTCAACGGCATATCAAAATTATAGTTTATATGTAGAAAATGATTCAGACAGTGAAGTAAAACCATATGATCCAACTGGAGCTACAGGCGATACTGATGGATTTGTTTTATATCAAAATGAAATTATAAACGATTCTAGTACAGGTACAAACACTTTATATCCATCTTCTTCTCAAAATAGATCATATAATGGATTGATAGTTTGGACATCATCTGCACTAACTTCTCCAGGAACTTTTAATGGTACAAAAAATATTTTAGGTGTACCTAGCGATATTAAATGGAAAATTGTTTTTTCAAGTACGTCTAGTAGTTTAACAACAATTTTACAATTATCTATAGGTATACCATCGTCTCAAAATATTAAAAGTATAAATCTAACATTTTTAACATAAATTAAATTAAATATTGTATTATAATACCTATTTATAATATAATATGAGTATACAGCCTGACCAAAAAACAGACTTATTATTTAAACAGTTTACTGGTGTAGCAAATATATTTCATGATCCAACTGATTTTTCAGTTCAGCCAAAAGGTTTTACCCCTGCAATTACAAATAAATCCATATATTCTAGAGATATTCCTAATAATATAGCAGGTATAACTGCTGTAAATGGGTTTGGTATAACACTTTATGGTACACAAGCATTAGATCTTTCTTATGGAGATGCAAGTGCAAACATCGGACTAACTGTTGATTTGGGAAATAATTTAAGATATTATCATCGATTGCCTCTAGACAAGGTTCAATCTAGCGATCAAGCATATTATAAATTAGACGCTTGTGGTAATAATATTTTACAAGATACAATACCATTTAAATATGATGCTGAGTTTGATTCATATTTTCAGAGTTTATATATTTATGATAGTGCTACAAATAATTTTCAATTTCAAACTTTAGGTGGAGGTGTTTATAAATGGCTATTAGATTATCAATCCGGTTATGTCCAATTCTATGGCGATCCCACAAATATTATTCTATCTCCTACTCAGAAGCCGTGTATTTCATTTGTTAAGTATACTGGCCCAAAAGGAGCAGGCGGAGGAAGTATAGGAGGAGACATGTCTTATAATAATTTGATAATTGATAGTAGTTTAATTGCACAAGATGGTGTATTTGAAAATCTAACAGTTAATCAAACTGCCAATCTTCCTGAGGAAACTTTAATAAAACCGCGTTTTGATAAATTATCTGGTACGCATATAACTAATCATCCTTTTTTTGATCCAGAATATCCTGTTACAAAGCAATATGATGCTTTTAATATTAACTACACCGAAAATCCTGTTACTGAAAATGACTGGGTTACTATTGCTAGATGCGGTGAAGTTCAACCTAGTAATGCAGATGGTAGGGCAGACGCTTTATTTAAAGTTACACATGCTTCTAGTGGAAGACATGAAACTATTAGTTTTATTGCTACAAAAAAATATGGTAGAGGTTTTGCAATTAATGTATTACAGCATGATTGGTATAGTGGACCAAACTTCAAAGCACTAAGAATTGCTTACAACTCTACTTATCAAGGAGGTGTAGTACAGTTGCAATTTACTTCAAACCTAGGAACCACTAATTTTAATCATCCATTAGCTATTAATATTGTACACAATTATGATTATCCTGGGTGGGAATTATACACAGATACATCTGGTAGTAGAATAGCAGATGGACGTGAAGTATTTTATGTTATTCCAGACAATAATCCACAGTCACAAAATACAAATACATTTGGTTTAACATATCCGTTGAATAATGAGTTCAAATTAGAAAACTTAGATTGGGATCCTAATGCTGGTACTCTGGGTGGTGCTAACCAAATGACTACTAATCCGGCTAGATTTACTAGACAGGTAGACGTTAAAGGAGAGCTTACACTTCTTGAACAAAATCTGTTAAAAGTAGTAGAATATCCTTTTTATAGTGAAGCGACACCAACGCATCCTAGTTGGCCTACAACCCCTGGCGGTACACCTGTATCTGGTTCATTAACAGGGTATTACCAGTTTGCTACAGTTGATAACCTTAGAAAGATTAATCCAAGCAAAAATAATATGGCATATGCTGTTATGAGTGGTGATTTTACATTCTATACAAGACTTAATATTGAAGATAGTGGTTTTAACAACGTTAATAAATTATCATTCAATGGCGATTTCACAATTGGTGTTAATCAAACATACGACTTTGCCGTAAATCCTGCAGAATGCTTTATACATACAAAAAATTGTTTAACCGAAACGAATACTCCTTTCAAAACAATTACTATGTTAAAGAACGACAATACTAATCAATATGAATTATATTTATATTACGAATCACCTGGAACTTCGTCTGGTTATAGAGACAAAATAATTGACCTGACTATTCAATTAAAAGGAAATGATAATATTAATCCTACTATTGTTGACTTAAGTGGCAATACAACTAGGGTTTTAAATTGGGAATTATTAACACCTGTATATATTGGTGCAGCACTTCCTACTACAAATACTTTTATACGAGAAACAATTGATTTAAAACCTTATGGTGAACGCATCTGGAGTGGTACAACTAAGCCATTTTATGGTAAAAATAGTGTAGCTAGTTTTGGTAAGTTTATTTTGCAAAATTATAATTATGATTCTACCAATCCATTTGACGATGATGGCAAAGTAATCGCACAAGCCACGGCTTATGACCCAACAGGTGCTACAAATACTACGAAAGTAATTTCTATTAATGGTACATTTAGATTATTAGCAAAATATGAATCTGGTGCACCGACAGATCCTATTTACACACATGAGATTGTTTTTACAGCAGGTGTTCAATCAACTGGTACTGGTGGAGGTGTTAACAATAATACTTCTACTTTTTTAAATATTCTAAGTAACAATTTCTCACACGAAGGTAATCCAATTATACAAAAAGTTGTAATGACCAAAGAAACCAATAGCTTTGGGTATTTTTATAATATATATATCATACATGATAGTTTAACAACCAGTCATGAATTAGATATTAGTCTATACAACAACGACATAAACAATTTTACAACCAATGAATTACAAGAAGTTTCATGGCAATTAGGTAGAGACCAATTGGGTGGAAGTAATACAAGTAATATTAATCGACAGTGTGTTACTACTATTTCATCTCAAAGTACATTTAATCAAGATATTACTTTTTTCCAAAAAATATCTTTTGGAAATGGCGATGCAAATGGTACTATTATTACTGAGGATACTACTGATTTGGAAACCAATCTTGTATCTAATATTTCTAGCGATGGTACAAAAAATCTTATTGTTGATTTATCAGATGGAGGTCTAGTTATTGATGCAAAAACCGCACCAAGTACAGCAGGAGGATTAAAAATATTTAACAGTGGAGGAACATATAATACTACTCTTTCTAGTCCACAAATTAGTCTTATTCCTTATATTAATTCAGGTGGAGCAGGGACTCTTGGAAATCCCACAACAATTTCTGTTAACGATGATGAAGCTACTATTTTTAAAGGTTCAGGAAACTTATCACTTTATACTGGTTTGCAAGATTTTGGTAGTTTCAATATATATCAAAGTGATGGAACTACATTAGCTTCTTCAAATGTTATCAATAGTAAACACTTAAACGGTACAGAATATCATTTAAGTTTAAATCATTCTAGAAATGACACGGATGTTATTATAAATACTCCTAATTATAATATTTTAGATCCACCACAGCTTCCTGCCATGATTGCTGACTCTGGAACTGATACAATTACTTTTAATGCACCTGTTATATTTAATAATGACGTTAATATATCCCAGGAGTTTACGTTTAATACTAGCAATATTAGCCCAGATGACTGGTTTACGCTTGCACAAACAGGAGATGGAAGTGATAGAAATCAACTACGTTCTGATGCTAAGTTTATACTCGAAGATAGATTAGGAAGTCATCATCATACTCTTATATTTAAAGCTGGAGCGAAGTTTAATTCTGGAATATACATTAATGTACTTGAAAGTTCATGGTTTTCTACTCCAAGAATAAGAGCTCTTAGAATTGCATATAACTCAACATATGACGGAAGTGTTTTACAGGCTCAACTTAATAGTGATTCTGGGTCACAATCTAGTAGCAATTTAAAACTAAGAATATATCAAAATAGAAATGAACAAGGGTGGTTTTGCGATATATCTGGTAGTCCATCTGCTACAAATAATCCCACATGCTATGTAGTAACCGGCAGTAGTAATGGGTTTGGAACTGCTTATCCTAATTTTAGAGAAGCAGGTAATGTTATTTATGACCCAAATGGACGAAATACTACACAAATTACTACTAACAATTTTGTAGTACAACAAAGCACATTAACTGTTGAAAATAGCAGTGGTGTTAATATTGAGTGTAATCAATCTCCAGGTAATATTGTTCTTGATACTATTGGTAATACAGTTCCACCGGGCGGTGCTACCAGAGGAATAAGCTTAGCTTCACATGAAGGTATGTTACTACAATGTAATAATAACAGTTCTGCTTCTAACCCAGGAGTATTTGTTGTTGATGGAAATGTTTGGTATTTTAACACTGGTGGTTTCAATATGAATGGAAAAAATATTGTTGGTGCAACAAAAATGGAATCTGATACTTTCACTCGTAATTCTGCTTCGACAATTTCTATTGGTGAACTAACAACTGCTACATCTGGCAATTATATTAATATGAAGGAGCCTACATTAATTTATAGAACATCGAACTCTAATGGTACAAATTATCTGAATAATCTTGGTGGAGGCGCATTTCCGACAGCAGCAAATGGTATACAATTTTTTGATAGTGGTAGCGAAAACCAGTTTCCTGTTCAACGCAGAGGATTTTCAAGTTTACCTACACCACTTTACACAAACTGGGCTCAGACATCACCGTATAGATTTGAATGTGTTATAGCAACTTCTATTAGAAATGGTACTACAACGTCAAACAAACGACTTACTAGTACAACCAGTTATTTAGATCATGCATCTAGTGATGGTTGGAGTGCTTATGAAGTTTCAAGTACCGGTCAAGGTACCAGTGTCTTTTTAACAAGACATCTTTTGAGTTATGATTGTTTAATTAAATCGGTTACCGTTCAACCAATGGGGTTGTATTGTTCAATCAATAACACCACTGGTTCTTCTAAAATAGTAGATTTTGAATTATGGATTACGTATGAAGATGGTGCAGCTACCGGCACAAATAGTAATCTCGTAACTGTTTTTTTCTATTCAACAGGTTGGCCTGCTAATATGTTAACAACTGATATCAAAAATAATAATACAAATAGTAATTACGCTAGAAAAATTAAAACGCGTACAGCAACAATAACTAATGGCGGTTCTGCAGTATATAATCCTTTTTTAACTGGTACTAACGCACACAAGCCAGAAATATTAAATGTAGACCCACCACTTTACGTACCCAAAGGTAAAGCTGTAATTGTTCACGCAGTAGAACGTAGAGTTTCAAGTATCTCTTCAGGATATATAGAGTTTACTACATATGCTTATGGTCAAGGAGGCTCTGGTCATGCATCAGGAGCTATGGTGTGTAATATAATTGGTGAAATTAACTTCAATTCATAAATAGTTAAATCTATATTATAATCTCATATGAGGGTTATAATTAAACTTAAAAATGTAACTGTAATATATATACTTATAATGAATGAATATATTACAGGTGGTGTATCCGGTATTTGTCAGGCAATGGTAGGGCACCCCTTTGATACTTATAAGGTTATGATGCAAAATAATAAATTAAATATTAACACTATTAAAACAACAAATCCATTTAGAGGTATAAAATATCCCATGATGTCAAGTGTTATTGTTTGTTCTCTTACATTTGGCATTCATAATCACTGTAAAAAAGAGCTTAAACTTAGAGATTGGTTTTCTGGGTTTATTGCTGGAACTATGGCTACTCCACTTTGTTATATAGCTGACTATGGAAAAATCAAAGCTCAAATGAATATGCCTATTAAATGGAACTATATTTTCAAAAATAAAGGTATGTTTTCCACTTTCTTGCGAGAAAGTATTGCTTTTTCTGCTTATTTTGAAACATATAATTATTTTAAGACACATAAGTATCCTATTCTTCTCTCTGGTGCACTAGCAGGATTATGTAATTGGACTTTATCATATCCATTTGATGTCATTAGAACTAGACAAGTGGCTTATGATTTAACACTTAAACAAGCTTACAATATGGGAAAATTATGGAAAGGATATCTTCCTTGTGCTATGAGAGCAATTAAAGTTAATGCTGTTGGCTTTTATGTATATGATAGTTTAAATGATATATTAAATAAAAAAATTGAAAATCAGTAAACTATACAACATTTCTACTATTAAAAGTATTAAAAATGTTGAAACTATTTGTTAGAGACAAGAAAAATAACATTCATGATTGTAATGTATGTTTTGAAGCAAAAGATTGTACTCAATGTTTAAAATGCAAAAACTGTTTTGTATGTCAGGATTGCCTTTTATCTATGTGTGAAAATGGCATATGTAATAAATGTCCTCATTGTAGACAATCTGAATGGAGAAAAAGTCTAAAAAAATCTAAAATTGTTCCTATTAGTGTAAATAATATTATTATATCAGAACAAAGACATACTACTACTACTAGTCAATATGTTTATACTTCTAGAAGACCAAGAGATGAAAGACCTAGTACAATTGCATTTCAATCAATGACACAAAGAGGAAGATTCTATTATAGGTTAATGATGATATGTGTAATGTTATGTCTTTCCTATATGTGTGGATTTATAACAATAATAATTATCACTGTTAAAAAGGTTGACCAAATAGATCCTCATCTTATTAGCTGGGTTGCATTAACTATTGGATTATTTGAAGTGCATTGCGTGACATTATGTTGTTTTGCTAACGTGTGCAAACATCCAATAAAAACAAAAAAAGATTATTGTGATATGTTTTGTACTATGGAATAATTTTAACAATTATATTTATCAACTATTGGTTTTGGCATTAATTGTCCACTCATCTCTTCTAATTTTTTGTAACATTTATTTATTGTTACTTCACTTATTTCACTAATGGAGCTTACGTCTCTCTTACTTACATTTATGTTACATACTTGAGATACAAAGTATACTATACCTGCTGCTATTGAGTGGGGTGTATTTTCTGGAATAAGACTATTTCTCTGAATCCTAATAGCTATAAACTTACATACCTTTGTTAGTTCAGCATTAATATTCAGCTTACTACAATACCTATCTATAAATGATACTGGAGTTGTCTGACACAGTACTGTTTTATCTGTATTATGCATATCATGCTCTAGTTCATTTATTATTGATATAGCATTCTTACATCCTTTTGTTGCTGCAGTACTATCTAGATGGAATATTGTTGCTATCTCTTTCGCTGTTCTAGGAAACTTATTTACACGTGCTGCTATATAAATAGAAGCTGCTATTATACCATCACGATTTAGTCCTCTAAATGTTTTTGCCTCTGAGATTTTCTTATGATATCTCATTGCATCATCAATTATTATTTTTGGAATACCTGATTGATTCGCTAGAATTGTTATCTTCTGAAACTCATCATACTGCGACTTTTCTTTATAAGGCATTCCTAACCATTCTGTATAACGCCTAATTTTTCTCATTTCATAACTAGACCTACCATTGCAAATTACTTTACATCCATATGATGACTCTTTTAGAAGAGGATTTATTGGCATTCCGCATCGCGTTGGATCACTACCACTATTATCATCTGCACCATAATATCTCCATTCTGCTGTCCTATCAACCATATCTCTATACACTATTCCACATTTTCGATTTGTACAACCCAGAAATCCTTCTGGGGTTGTTACCAGCGATGAAGAACAACAATCACACATTTCTCTATCACCACATGCCCTGTATATACATTCTATCTCTTGTTTTTCGGTTCCCATAGCTGCATCAAACTTATCCCATAATGCTTTTTTTGTTTTTTTATCCTTTTTCCTTTTTATTTTTTTTGTTTTCACAACTTGGTCGCTCATTATCTTTGATAAACAATATAATACTGCATTTTTAATTCAATTTTATAATCTATATAAATGTTATACAAATATGGGAGCTGCTAATTCTACACAAGCAACATCTGATAAAAAGTCTTTAACTAAAGTAATTGATTTTGTTGCCACAAATTACATTTTGACGCAAAATTTTAATGATATGAAAAATCTTGCTAAACTTGACTATTGCAACAATTTAGTCGTTATGACTGCTGATATTATCGCTAAAAAACTTAATGAAAGTGATATTAGGTATTTAGCTCAAAGAATAAAAGACGGTGTTGAAATTAATGAAATGGTTAATGAAAAAGTTATTTATCTCAAAAAGGCTGATGTTCCTGAACTTGATATTAAAAACGAAACCCAAAAAAGGCGTGTATGTATTGGTATTGCTAAACATTATGTACTTATTGCCCATCTTTTTGCCGCTATTGTTACTACTATTAATCCTATTTATACATACAAAGACAAATATGGCTCTACTGTTCGAGCAACACTTATGAATAAACAAACCATTCCTAAAGGTGCTCAAACCTCTATTAAAAAATTCAATATATGCACACAGAGACTTAATGCCTTAATGAATAACCAAGACTTTAATGTTAAAACCGATTCTATTACTGTAAAACCCAAGTTTTGCGATATGAATTATGACCGTGTTAGAGGTCGTGATAGATCACTTTTTGAAGAACCTGGTATTCCTGAACTTGAAAAACTCTACTATGACAAATATGATGATGATAATGGAGGTTTTAAGGGAATGACTACAAAAATGCGAAAAGAGGTTTATGAAAAAGATGTTGAACGTTTCTACAAAGCTTTTACTGGTAATGATGCTATTCCTATTGGTCAAGATGGTAAACCTGTCGTTAAAAAGTTTAGTCAGATTCCTTTAAGAGACTTTCATAGAAGTAAAGGTTGTGCAACAAATGGAGTTTACACTAAAGCTTATACTGGAAGTGCAAAAGATAAGCTTTTCGGTGATTATGCTCAGCATATTAAAACAATGATGCAAACTGCAGAAACTAATCAAGATAAACTTATTAAAATCATTGATGAGATATTTGTTGTTTCTAATAATCCTTCTACTGGAAGAAAGGATGTTGTTATTAATCCCGGCATCACTGAAGCTTATCTTGTAAATCTTGTAACTCAAACTAGAACTATTATTATTGATCTTTACATTACATGCGAAGATGATTTCATTAAGGGTCTAGAACTGTTCGAAGCTATTGTTGAAAAACAAATTGTTGATACATCCAAAGAACAAATTGCTGTTTTAGAAAAAACCATTCAAGATAGTATTACGGAGGATTTAGATAATCAACCTTCTAAGGTTACCGCTGATGAAGAAGGCGATGTTCAAGATAGCGTTCTTCAGCAAAAACAAGCAGAAAAAATGGTTGAAAATATAGAGAAAAAGGCAGAACAGGATTCTGGTAATGAACCTGCTTCTGGTAATGAGCCTCCTTCTGGTAATGAACCTGCTTCTGGTAATGAACCTGCTTCTGGTAATGAACCTGCTTCTGGTAGTGACAATCCTGAAGCTGTAAAATCGGATATACCAAAATCCAACATTTCTCCAGAGAAAGATTTAGTCAATGATGTAGCTACTATGCGTGCAGAATTAGAAGATCTCAAAATGCAAAAAAAAGCAGAAGAAATGGCAAAGAATATTATTAAACAAAATGAAGACGCTGCAATAAAAAAAAGTAAATATTTCCGACCAGTTGGTTATGTTGATGATACAGGCAATATTTTAGATTTAGACGAATCTAATCGCCCAATTCAAGAAGACGTTGCTCTACCACAACCTGCTGCCGGTGGAAATTAATTTCTCACGCATTTATATAATGTACGGATCTCGTCATACTCGTAAACATTCCGGTCGTAAGGCCCACAAAAAACATGCTAAGTCCCACAAAAAGGGAGGCATGAAGACACGTGCTATGCGCAAACGCAGTGCTAAAAAAGCAAAAAACCGTTCAACAGCTAAGCGTTCATACCGCAAACGCGTTAAGGCATCTAACTGCCGTGGCCTTAAAACTGCCAAATGCCGTCATCGCCCTGGTTGCAAGATGAGTCATGGTAAGAAACGCAGTTTCTGCCGCAAGTCTCGCAACACAAAACATCACAAAAAATAAATGTATAAATTATAATTATTAATATAAAATCTAATTTATAATTATATAGCATATGGTTGTTCGTAAGTTTTCTATAAAAAATAACAGAAGAAAAAGGAAACAAACAAAAAAAAGGAGAAAAAAACTAGTTAAAAGAACACGTTCAAAAACTAAGTTTTCAGGAGAAAGCTATTGTCATTGTGTTCGAGTTAAAAAGAAAAGACAAACAAAAAAGAATAAATCTTTGGGATATGAAAGTTATTGCAAATGCTTTGAAGTTCCAAAGAAAAAAACGCGATGTAAACATTGCTTGAAAAATTGAAATTATTAATATTACTGAAAAAATATTAATAATAGATCTACGAATAACTATGACAACACCTGCTCTTGAAAAATGGAAATCTGTTCCTGTATATGGTCGCGAGTTTAATCAAGAACTCAAAACTATGGCCGATACTATAGATAAACTAAAACTGTGGAATTGGCTTAGAAGTGAAACTCCTCCAGAAAACGAAGGTTACTCTTGGTGGGGTCATCCAAATATAATGCTTATCTCAAATAAACTTCCAAATAATCCACACTCTGGTTCTACGTTTTCATTCGCCTTGAGGCAGATGCAAGCTATTGCTATACAAGGGTTTGATTCATGGAATGGTGTCCCTGAATAAAATATATGTTTTAGTCAAATTATTATAATTTTTTTTTCTTTTTTTATAGTTTTGAAAGTCAAATCCTATAGAGATATATAAAATCAAAAAAAACACACTCTTATAAATTTAGGTTTGAAAACGTTAAAAAAAATAAAAATATCTACACAACCTAGACAAATAAAAAACTAAACACATATTTTTATGAAGGGTCTTTATGTAGGACTGAAAAAAAGGAACTAAGTATTTAATATGAAAAAGATTTAGGCACTTTTTTGTTGTCATAATATAGGACAACAATGGACAACAAAAAGTGCCGAAAAGTGCCGCAGAATTATGCATGTAAAATATGTGACTATACAACGTGTCATTTGAGTCATTGGAAAAAACATATTGAGACGAGAAAACATAAAAGACAACAAATGACAACAAAAATGACAACAAAAAGTGCCGAAAAGTGCCACTTATGTGAATGTGGAAAAAGCTACGCCAATAGATCTAATTTACATAGACATAAAAAGAAATGTGTTTACCATAATGAAGAAAAGAAAGATTGTTCAACACTTTCAAATACTAATACAATAGGAGGTATCGACAAAGATGAATTGATTTTAAAATTGATAGCACAGCAAGGCGAATTAATAAATGCTATAAAAAATGGAGGATTAGGAGCAGGACAGACGGTTGGTCAAGAAGGAATGGGTATAAATGGAAATCATAACAATCAAGTACAAAATAATTTCAATATACAACTATATTTAAATGAAGATTGTAAAAATGCGGCATCAATACAAGATTTCGCAAAACAGTTGAAATTAACAATGGAAGACCTAACACTAATGAAAGAAAATGAACCAAAAGCAATGGTTAATATTATTACAAAAAATCTAAAAGACTATACACAGTATGAAAGACCTATTCACCATCATGAAAAGAAATGGTATATAAAAGATAAAGAAGAAGGCTGGGATCAAGAGGGAGATAAAGATGGATCTAAGATAATTGAACATGCAAAAAGAGGAGTATCCCAAAAGGCTGGCACTGTATTTGTTGATAATAATCCTGACTGGCTAACAAACCAAAAGAAGGGCGAAGAGTTCGCAGAATGTATGTCTGTAGCAATGAAGGATGTTTCTGATAGAAAAACAAATAAAATACTTAAAAATGTGTGTGTCTCATGTGAAGCTGGAAAAGAATAATTTATGAAGGTATTTCTCTCTATAAATTATTTTTAAAGGTCTGAAAGGTATCTCAAAGTTCTATAACAACTAGTTTATCTTTAAAGTGAATCTTGTCTTTGAGAAGTTATAAAAAGAAAAGTAGAGAGAAAATAGTAATAAATGTTAATTTTTCCCAGATTTATCTTGTATTCTTCTTAGTAAATCTTGATTATAAATAAGATTTCCAGATGGTTTATATGAACCAATATCTTTATAATCTCCATTGTTTTTCTTGTTAACAACAACATTCTTATTTTTATTTTTAAGACCAAATATAAGCGAGTTAGGATCTGAATTATCAACAGAATTGTTATCACTATTGTCGTCATTATGCTTTATTTTTTCATTTCCAAAACCATCAATTATCATACCAGTTTTCTTTTTAATTTCATCTCTCACATATCCAGGCATCCAATGTTGCCAAGCTATAAAAAGTAGATTAGGATGAGTATAACGTACCACAAACCCATTGTCTCTAAGTTTATCTATTAAATATGCAATACAAGCTCCATTATCATACCTAGGTACCCCGATAATCATTTCAGGAACAAGATACCAACAATGTTGTGCGTTTGTAGAGATTCTTGAAGTGTGTTTAATTCTATCGTGTATACGTTTGAGTACTTTATTGTAAACGGCAAGTGTATTAAGGTCACTTTGCTTCTTTTTTTCGTAAAGTTCGTCCATATTAATTTTGATATCATCGTGATTATCACCTAGTGTAAAAATAGTATCCATAATTAAAAAATGTTAAGAAAAAAAGTTATTAAATAACACGAATGTAATATATTATTAATGACAATCAAACATATTGTAATTTCTGGAGGAGGACCAACAGGACTTCTCTCTTATGGAGCACTGAAAAAGTTGAATGAACAAGGAATATGGAAGAAAGATACACTAGAAACAGTTTATGGAAGCTCAATAGGTGGAATAATAGGTGTTTTAATGATGTTGGCACATAATTGGAAAGCATTAGATGATTATTTAATTAAAAGACCTTGGACAAAAGTAATTGAAAAAGTAAGTAATGATATACTAGATTTTATAGAAAATAAAGGCATAGATGGAATAGAATTATTAAAGATCTTATTGGAGCCATTATTAATGGCAAGAGAATTAACAATTGAAACAACTTTAAAACAACTATTCGATACGATAAAAATAAAGTTTGTTTTAACAGCAACAAATGTAAATGGTAATAGTAATCAATTAGAATATGATTTGTTAAGTCACGAAACATATCCGGATATGAAGATATATGAAGCATTGGCAATAACAGCTGCATTACCAATGTCTTTCAGGCCAGTATATTATCAAGGAAAGTGTTATGTTGATGGAGGTATTATGCATAATTATCCGTTGCAGTTATGTTTAAAAGAGGAGAATGCAGAAGAGACAGAAGTACTTGGATTGAAGAATTATTGGAATATTGAATACCCAATACTAACACATGAGACAAGTTTACTAGATTATTTAAGATTATTTATAAGACGTGCTCATAATACAATAGAATCAACGTCTGACCAACCAAAAGTAACTAACGAGATAATTTGTGATGCAAGTGGATTATCTGATATAAATGTATGGATAGAAGTATTTAATAATTCGGAAATGCGTGAAAAGCTAATAGAAAGAGGTTGCAATAATGCAATAGCTTGGTTAGAAGAAAGAGAGATAACAGTAGAGTAAATCTTTTGTAAATAGTAGTTTATCTATAAAAGATTTATTTCAATGAGGTTTCAAGAAACTGAATTAGTGTGTTCATATCAGGTTTAGCATCGTATTCGATTACCTTACTTTGATATGCTAGTTTAATAGTAGGATAACCATCAACTTTAAACTTATCAGCAACAGCACTATCTTTCTCACAATCTACCTCAATAATATTGACTTTTACACCGTTAATAGCACCTCCCTGAGATTCAATATACTCCTTAAGTTTCATGATAACAGGTGTAGCTTTTTTGCAATGTGGACACCATTCTGTGTAGAAATAATAGAGATCTGCTCCATAATTAGAAGCAACATCAGCAGTATCAGTGAACTCTCTATTAGGAACATATGCAGCATCAATTCTAGGTGTTACATAGTTTCTATAAGTATAAATAGCGGCGGCTATAAAAATAAGAGCTACAAGCAAAATTGCTAAAAATCTCTTATTAGATAAGACACCAACAATACTACTTCTAATCTTATCAATCATATTATAGTATAATATGTGATAAATGTTAGTAATTGTTTAACGAACATTATCTAAAGAAAGATATGTAATAAAGTTAACGAGAATGTTATTCAGAGGTAAAAGTGGTAAATTATATGAAATAAAGAAAAGAGATTATTTATCTGAAAAGGAATACAACAAAGCTATAATGTCTATAAAGTTTCAAATAAGTAATTCAATTAATACATCATATATTGCAAAAGAAGAGATACTAAATATTATTAAAAAAGAAGTGAGTAGAGGGAATAGATAATAGTTACAAGTAAAACAATACAAACAGCACAACTCATAAGAGTATTTTTCTTGAATTCAGAATATTTTGGATTAGTTAAAATATCAGGTTTATCGGTTAAAAAATCTTTGAGTTCTTTTACAAAAGCATAAGCAGCAGCTCCAAGGATAATAATCCCGGAAAGTTTAACAATTTTAGAGGTTATATTTCCAAGAATACCTTTTGTAAAAGAAGCTAGAGCAATTACAAGAAGGCCACTGGTAATATACATACAAACATCTTTTGTTTTATCAGCAAATTGCATAAACTCTGTCATAGTTATATAATATTTGGTAATATGTTTTTCTTAATAATATATAATTATGAAGACACGTAGAAATAGAATACATAAACCGCGTAAAAATAAAAAACTTAATAAAACAAAGAAACAGCGAGTATTTAAAAAAAAAGATTATAAGAGCGGAGATGGTATGTTAACAACAGTTTGGGGACCAAGTATGTGGCATTATTTACATACAATGAGTTTTAACTATCCTGTAAAACCTACAAATCAAGATAAAAATAATTATAGAAACTTTATTTTAAACTTACAAAATACTTTACCTTGTGGTAATTGCAGGAAAAATCTTAAAAATAATTTTAAAGCTCACCCATTAACAATTGATTGTATGAAGAATAGAAACTCATTTTCAAGATACATTTATAAACTTCATGAAGTAATTAATAAAATGCTAGGAAAAAAATCTGGACTTAGTTATTGTGATGTTAGAGAAAGGTATGAACATTTCAGATCAAGATGTACTGAAGAAGCACCAAAGATTTTTAAGTTTAGAAAAACGCGTAAAAAGAAACACAAAGGATGTACAGAACCACTATATGGAAAGAAGGCAAAATGTGTTATTAAGATAGTTCCTCATGATGAAAAATGTAAAACTTTAGAAATTGATGAAAAATGTATTAAAAAGCGTCCATAATTATAATCTAATTATAATTTATAATTATGGCATCTGTAAATGGTACACAGTTAACACCAGAAGAAGAAATAGAAGTTTGCGATACACTGATATCTATAGAAAATGCATATCAAACACATTTAAAAAATGTATCTCAAGGTAGTTCTATTCTTAATGATGTTGAAGCGCACGCTATAATAGTTTTCATGTATACAACAGTTCTTATGTTTCCAAATTTTGACTTTTATAAATGTTTGTCCATGCTCGCTAATACAGGGACGTCTCAGCAGACAACACTTCTTTATATGGTATTGGAGTTCAGACATAATTTGATGAGTGGAGTTGGCATATCACAAACCGTACTGTTTAAAATGTTAAAGGGGGAGGGGGACGTGGGAAAAAAAACCCTTTCTCTTATGGCAGAACAATTGGATGGTATGAAAGCTCTATCAACTGGACGTCAAACACATTCTGGTCCGAATTATGGAGGTGGCAAAAAGAAACAGAAGGGTGGATATTTTAGTCCAACAACGAAAAAAGCTATAGCAAATATCTTGATGGCAGGTATTATTGTGGGAGGAATAGTTGCATTTAAACAAGGAGCTATATTAGCGATTTCAAAAAAAATAGTAACATATTTTGCTGGAGCATTTCAAAATGCGGACCATTGTAAGGGTAACCTCGCTTATGGCTGGAATAAAATAACACAATATGCTGCCTGGACATCAGGCATACAGCCAAGTTGTGATCAAATTATAGAAGCAAACAATGCAACAGCAGATTGGATTGTTCAGCAAACAATTGCGGTTATGACAACCATAAAACCTCTTATGCTTGGTGGGGCTACAGGGATGATACTAGGGTGGTCGAAAGTACAAGGTACTGTAATTGAATATATCATTAATCCAGCGGATAAATTGGTAGATTTTTTTCTGGCAAAGATGCTTGGTATTGACCTTAATCGCAATGTTACTCTGTTGAATAATTTTAAGAACACAACAATAATAGCAAAAGCATTAGAAACATACGAATTAATGAAAAATTATGCACTTTTATCATCTGCTAGTCAGGAACAGAAAACAGCATTTACCACTTTAATCAATCAAGCAGCCGGAAAAGCCACCAGACAAAACCTGTGTTTTAATCAAGATACAAGTTTAGAAGCAATAAACAGAATAAGCCCCGCAGATTTATTGACGATGGCGAAATCACTTAATATTACAGCTATAAATCCTAATGTCCAAGGTACAGAACCCTGTGGTAGTAACACTCAATTAACCCTGGATGAAGTAGATCTGTTTTATAAAACAATTCATAATATTGCAAAGGAAGAGGGTGTTAAAGTTACACCAGCACCAGCACCAGCATCTCAAGAACAACCTCAAAGTGTTGGTGTTTCTGGAATGGGTATATCACCACCACAACCAACAACTACAGCAACTACAGCACCTACAGCAACTACAGCACCTACAGCACCTACAGCAACTACAACAAATGCCGGCGGAAGAAAGAAAAAACGTAAAACAATGAAAAAGAAGCATCATAAGAAACGTGGTCGCAAAACAGGAAAAAAGAAGATGCATAAAAAGCGTAAGAAACATACTCATAAACATAAGAAGCATCATAAGAAACGTGGTCGCAAAACAGGAAAAAAGAAACACTAAATCATTTTATGATTAATAAAATACATAATATGATTTACATACCAAATGCACTGAAATCATTTAGTACGGGACGAGGTAAGTATTGATTGTCCATAGAAGAGTAGTTAGGAACCTTTTTGCATTCAAATGATGGTTCTGGACAACGTGCACATGGTGGACAAGGTTGGCAAGGTTCTTGTCTAGGGCATGCTGTAGATGAAGGACAAGCAGGGCAAACAGGAGGTACAATCTGAGATTTAAGAATATAAAGATCTTCATCGCCCGGTGGTATTTGTGAACGATTCACAGTTGTAGGTGCATTGTATGTTGTTGCAGAATTGCCTTGAGGGCCAGTATATGATGTAGCAGTGCCTCCTTGAGGACCAACGTATGTAGTAGATGTAGCAGTACCGCTTTGAGGACCAACGTATGTAGTAGATGTAGATGAAGACTGATTTCCAGTATCATACCAAGGGATCTGACTGTTCTTAGTGTAAACATCTACAGTGTCACCAGCAGGACCAGTATATGAATATTCTGGTTGATTAGTAGTGGTAGTAGTATAACCGTTTTGTGTAGTGGTAGTAGTTTGTGCTGTAGAGGTGTTTCCGGTGATTAAATTATCAATGTCTTTGCCTGCATCTTGAAACATATTTTCCATATCGTTAATTACACCAGAATTAGAATTAGCACCAGAATTAGCACCAGAATTAGCATTAGTAGTATTATTACTAATGGGTGTAGGGCTCCATGTAGCGGGGTCACCACCGATATTTTTTTTAACTTTTGTAGGGCTCCATGTAGCAGGGTCACCACCAATATTAGAAGAAGGATAATTTTTATTAGGATCAGTGGGGAGACCTTCAGCTGCTAGTTCAGCTTGATATTCATCATAATCGGATTTAGCTTGTGCTTGTCCAGCTTGTTGTACATCAAGTGCAACATCGCCTGTACTTTTTCTACCGCCTTCCATGCCTTCACGAAGAGGAAAACATGAACAAAATAGACCACATAGGATTAAACTTGCGATTAATATAATAAATAAGTGAATAGCTCTCAACTTCATTATACAGTATAGTTGGAAAAAAGTTTGTTGAGAAATTGATATAAATTATTTGTGTGAATAAATATCAATAATATGCCAAGAAAAGCTAGAGAACCACTAAAGAAGTATTTTGATTTTGACTCAGAGGAGATAGAAATCGGGATAGATGAAGCAGGAAGAGGCCCAATGTTTGGAAGAGTATATGCAGCAGCAGCAGTATTGCCAAAAACAGATGATTATAATCATGAACTGATGAAAGATAGTAAAAGATTTACTTCAGAAAAAAAAATCAAAGAAGCAGCAGATTATATAAAAGAAAATGCAGTAGCATGGGGAGTAGGATATAGTACAGAAGAAGAAATAGATGCTTATAATATTAGAAAAGCGACACATATGGCAATGCATAAAGCAATATCTCAAGTTATGGATAAGTTAGGCCTAAATAATGATTATCATCTACTAGTTGATGGAAATGATTTTACAATTTATTCAAAACTGAGAAATAATTCTTTGATAACAGAAAGACATACATGTATAAAGCATGGTGATGATAAATATACACCAATAGCAGCAGCATCAATTATTGCGAAAGTAGAAAGAGATGATTATATATCAAAGTTATGTGAAGAAGACGAAAGTTTGACAGAAAAATATGGAATTATTAGAAATAAAGGTTATGGTACAAAAGAACATATGGATGGTATTTTGGAATATGGAATAACAAAATATCATAGAAAGACTTTTGGAATATGCAAAAATTATCAAGTGAAATAATCAACATACCCAACAATCATGGCCTTTTTGCCAACATTTAAAACATGTAATAAATTTACCATTAGAAACGTAATCATATTTTTTTGGTTTAGTTTTATCCCACTGTATTACTAGATTACAATTACTGCAACCAATTTCAGGATTTTTTCTTAGATATGAAAAAACCTCTCTAAAAAGGTCTGTGTTATTCATAACATCTGAAACAGGATCATTAAATAATTCATTCATTATATAAGTAAATCAATTTTATTTATATAGAGATACTATTAATAAAAAATTGAAATGAATAGATTAAATAATAAGTAATTACACAACGACTATAAAAGAATCGCATAAAAATATGTCAACAAATACATCCGATCGAACCCCAGACCAAATAATGGAAAATGCTGAATATAATTATTATATAGCAATAAAAATTGGTGGGCAGTTTGCAATGAGTAGGAAGAGATTTGTGCTATGTTCGATGAATCCATTTCAAGGCCAGTTTCTTTCATCAGGATGGTTTAATTATTTAATAAAGGGAAAGAACTATAAAAATCATTTGTGGCTAGCAGTAGTGCAAATAGCTAGAGAAGATACAGGAATAATGCGTAAAGATATATTACAACAGCTTAAGTCAGCTGACCCAGAAAGTTGGAAAAATCTTACGTGTGTATCATGTGCTTGTCAATATCATTGGGAAATCTTTTATGAAGACATAACAGATGCATCAAAAATA
>Ga0213866_10000481_pt1 | contig 32179 bp, 26 predicted proteins | sample PICome_11_FD_160079 | JGI IMG/M metagenome (GOLD analysis project Ga0213866, IMG submission 160079) | Coastal seawater microbial communities near Pivers Island, North Carolina, United States - PICO284 | ecosystem: Environmental > Aquatic > Marine > Coastal | place: USA: North Carolina... | reverse complement strand
ATTTTGATGGTTCTGGGGGTGAAAAATTGCGCAGTGAAGTCTCCAAGCTGGGTATAGAATTCCCGAACTTTATCCGAGATCCTCGTCAGCTCTGGGGTCTGGAGCCGGTCACAGTGCTACCCGAGACCCTTGTAGTTGATAGGAACGGAAACTTAGTACACCGGCTTGTGGGGCCTCAGGACCGAATTGCCCTGGAGGTGTTGATGGGGTTGCAGAATCCAGCTGATTCAATCTAGAGGCTAAGGGGCCAGCTCCCAGCTGAGAATTGCCTGCTTGCGTGTCTTTCCCCAGCGATAACCGCCAATTGCCCCCGACTGACAGATAACCCGATGGCAGGGTATCAGCAGTGCAATGGGGTTGGCAGCGATGGCACTTCCCACAGCGCGAGCCGCACCGGATCTATCAATAGCTTCGGCAATCTGTCCGTAGCTGCTAAGAGATCCCTCGTTGATACTCAACAGCGCCCGCCAGACCTGAACTTGAAAGTTGGTACCGCGCACCAGTAGCGAGAGCGGTTTTTCAATCGGTTGGTTGCGCTGAAAAAGCTGTTGCAGATCATCTAGCTGCGGTGGTGGTCTGTGCGCTAACTGAGCTCTCGGCCAATACTGTTGTAGATCTGCAGCCTCAGCGTTGAGTTGCTGATCGGTATTGTTTTCAGAGAGGAACGCCATTCGACAGATGCCGCGCTCAGTAGCGGCGACAAACAGGTTGCCAAAGGGGCTATCGACAACACTGTAGTTGATAACCGTGCCTGCCCCACAGTTTTTAAACTCCCCCGGGGTTACCGCTTCGATATTTACAAACTGATCGTGCAATCGCGATCCGCTGCTCAGGCCAACCGCAGCAGATGTCTCCAGGGTGGGTTGGTGTTCAGCCAGCAACAGCTTTGCCCTTTCCACGGTAAGGATTTGCAGATATTTTTTTGGCGAAATTCCAGCCCAGCGACTAAACAGACGCTGGAAGTGAAATTCACTCAGGCATAGGTGGTCAGCAACCTCAGTCAGGGAAGGCTGCCGATCGCTATTGGCATTGAGGTAACGGATGGCCTTTTCAATTCTCGCGTAGTGGTTATTCATACCCAGATTATCGGCGACCTATTAAAGATTATCGACCCGAATCTTGCTCGTTGCAGGAATCATCAATTGCTTAGAAAGGGGTTTTGGCATAGACTAAGTCGAAATATTAATTTCCAATCTTAAAGCTAAAATAATAACTAAGAGTAAGCGGCTGCAACGCGGGGAACTGCAAATATCTCAATCTAGCGTTTATTCTTTAAAACAGGTAATAGCCATAATGAGACTACTCTGTACCCTATTGATACTATCATCGCCTATGGTGGCGTTTTCTGAGTCCAACTCGACGCCCGACTCGACCAACCTGTACTTTGGCGACACTCATGTGCACACCAACTACTCATTTGATGCCTACTTAAATCATAACTTGAGTGCTGATCCGGACACCGCCTATCGCTGGGCTAAGGGGCAGCCAGTTATCCATCCCTATAACCGCGCACGCGTGCAGATTAACACCCCACTGGATTTTCTGGTGGTTTCCGATCATGCTGAGATGTTGGGTGTGATGCGCGCCGTGCACGAGGGAAATGCCGATTTTGAGGATATTGGCCTAATCGGCAACATCAAGCGCTGGATTGCCACGCTGATAATGAATCGCGCCATAGATAATGGCACGGGATCAGAGTTATTTGGGCAATTTTTACCCCCAGCGACAGAAGTGGATCCCAACCATGGAAATCCGGTTGAAAGTGAAGCTAATAATATTGACGATGTGAATATCTTTGGCAATACGGATGCTATATCTCAAGCAGCTTGGGCAGATATTATCTCCACCGCAGACCGACATAATACGCCGGGTAAATTTACTGCATTGATTGGCTGGGAGTGGAGCTCTATACCCTCTGGGGCAAATTTGCATCGGATAGTTGTCACGCCAGACGGTGCAGACAAAGCGGGACAGTTTTTGCCCTTTGGTTCTGATGATAGTCAATATCCGGAAGATCTCTGGCAGTGGCTCGAGGAAACCCAAGCCAGAACTGGCGCCAGGTTTATAGCCATTCCCCATAACTCTAATGTTTCCAAAGGCTATATGTTTGATACCACCAATTTGAAGGGTGTGCCCATTGATGCCGATTATGCCCGCCGCCGAATGCACTGGGAGCCAGTGGTTGAGGTCACTCAGATAAAGGGTGACAGTGAAACCAACGGCAAGCTATCACCAGAGGACGAATTTGCCGACTTTGAAAATTATGAGTTTTACATTCAGAGCAAGGATGTGCCCTTCGCCGGTGATGCCGCAGATTTTGTGCGCCCAGCCCTGAAGCGTGGTTTGGCTATTGGCCAGCAGGTCGGTGTGAACCCCTATCAATTTGGCCTGATAGGGTCCACCGATTCTCACTCGGGATTGGCCTCTCCAGAGGAGGAAAACTTCTGGGGTAAGATGGCCCGGGATTCCACCCCAGAGACCAAAACCAGAGCGCGATCGAACAGTGCTCGCAATGGATGGGATTTTTCCGCATCTGGGTTGGCGGCGGTTTGGGCCCATGAAAATACCCGCGATGCCATCTATGCGGCATTTAAGCGCAAAGAGGTCTACGCCACCTCCGGACCGCGGATTGGCGTGCAAGTATTTGCCGCTTGGGAGTTCCCCAGAGACGCAGAGAGATCAGAGCAATTTGCCCAGCTTGGTTACCAGTACGGGGTGCCCATGGGGAGTGACTTGATTGCTGTTGAGGACCCTGATAAGTCACCAAGCTTTATAGTCAGGGCAGTAAAAGATCCCAAGGGAGCCAATCTAGACCGCGTGCAGATGGTCAAAGGCTGGGTCAATGCCACCGGTGATCAGATGGAAAAGGTTTACGATATCGCCTGGTCCGATGATCGCAGGTTAAATCATCAGGGACGACTGCCCTCAGTGGGCAGCACCGTGGACCTGAAAACCGCCACTTATACCAACAGTATCGGTGAGTCGGAGCTCTCAGTTCGCTGGACCGATCCCGACTTCGATCCCCAACAGCCATCTTTCTATTATGTTAGAGTGCTGCAGATTCCCACCCCCAGACATTCACTGTATGACAAAATCGCCCTGCAAAAAATGCAGTTGGAAAATGGGCCGGAGACTCTCCAAGAGCGGGCCTATACATCACCCATATGGTATCTGCCCTAATACCTGATGATAGCCTGATAAATACAAACAGATGTAAGGGTTGTAAATGCTTAAAATAATGATGATTGCCGGATCGCTGGTACTTTCCAGCATGGCCGCCGCAGACAGTGGCGAATTGATAGACGATACCGAGGTTCCTGCAAAATTGCTCTGGGGGGACACCCACCTCCACACCAAGTATTCCTTCGATTCGTTTTTCAACGAAAACCATACGGCGACACCAGATACCGCCTACCGCTGGGCAAAGGGGCTGCCGGTTATACACCCCTACAATCGCGCTAGAGTGCAGATCCAAACGCCATTGGATTTTTTGGTCGTCTCAGATCATGCAGAGGAACTGGGCGTAATGACAGTGCTTTACCAACAGGGGCATGACCAACTGTCGCCAATGGGTCCCTGGGACAGTTTTGCGCGCTGGATTCAATTGCAGTTCGCCGAGTATTTAATCAGCCGCGGAAACGGCGAGGCAGTGTTTAATAATGCACTGCCGGAGCAAGAGGTGACGCCAGGTGGTGATCCGGTGAGTGACCCCAATGGCGCACTTTATGAAGCGCCCTACGGCGATACTACGCAAATTCGCACTGGGGTTTGGCAAGAGATCATAGGGGCTGCTGAGCGGCATAATGAGCCGGGTAAATTTACTAGCCTGATCGGTTGGGAGTGGAGTTCAACCCCTGCAGGCGCTAACTTGCACCGCGTTGTTTTTACTCCAGATGGAGCCGATAAAGCCTCAAAGTTTCTCCCCTATGGTTCAGATATCAGTCAGTATCCCGAGGATCTGTGGGATTGGCTACAAAAAACTAGCCAACGGACCGGTACGCGATTTATTGCCATCCCCCACAACTCTAATATTTCAAAGGGATATATGTTTGCCGATACCGCGCTGGACGGTTCACCCATAACAGCCCAGTACGCTAAAACCAGAATGGCGTGGGAACCTGTGGTGGAGATGACGCAAGTCAAGGGTGATAGTGAGACCCACCCGCGGTTGTCACCAGAGGACCAGTTTGCCGATTTTGAAACCTATGGGTTCTTCCTGCAGCAACAGTATCAGGAGTACGATCCTCAGCCTGCTGATTATATTAGATCCGCTTTAAAAACCGGATTGGCTCTGGAACGGCAGACGGGCGTCAATCCCTATAAATTTGGCCTGATTGGCTCCACCGATTCCCACACCGCATTGGCAACTGCAGAGGAAGATAATTTCTGGGGCAAGTTTGCCAATGACTCCACGCCAGAAATCAAGGATCAAGATATCATCGGTGAAGCCAAAAATAGCGGTTGGGATCTGGCTGCAGCCGGGCTCACAGCGGTGTGGGCCAGAGACAACACCAGAGATGAAATCTATGCCGCCTTTAAACGCAAAGAGGTCTACGCCACTACCGGACCCCGCATCAGCCTGCAGTTTTTCGGCGGTTGGGATTGGCCAAAAGCAGCCGAGCATGCGGAGAATCTTGCTGCGCTGGGACAGAGTTATGGTGTTCCCATGGGTGGAGATCTCACCGCTCAATCGCATACGCAGTCGCCACAGTTTTTGATTCGCGCGGCTAAAGACCCTCTGGGTGCCAATCTAGACCGCATACAGGTGGTCAAGGGATGGATTGACTGGAATGGCAGTCAATTTGAGCAAGTCTACAACGTCGCCTGGTCGGACAATCGATCGCTCTCAGCCGATGGCAAGTTGCCAGAGGTTGGCAATACTGTGGATCGCACCAATGCGACCTACGACAACAGTATTGGCGCTGCGGAATTGGTGGCTCGCTGGACCGACCCGCAATTTGATCCGGCACAGCGCGCTTTTTACTATGTGAGAGTATTGCAAATCCCCACCCCAAGACATTCCCTGTATGACAAAATTGCCCTGCAAAACATGCAGTTGGAAAATGGGCCGGAGACGCTTCAAGAGCGAGCCTACAGTTCACCCATATGGTACACCCCCTAAAACAGATCGATGAAAGTATTTATTAAGCAAGTTGTCAGAGAGCCTCTGGCTCAATTTCTAATGATTGCTCTAGTGCTGTTGGGAGCTGAGCGTTATATCAATCAGGATCAGTATCGAGATCCCTATCAAATACGGATAGATGATCAACTGCTGTTGCAATACCTGCAAGTTAGGGCCAGAAGTTACAACGGTGCACAGGCAGAAGCTGCGCTCGATGGGCTCAGTCAGCAGGCGCGACAACAGCTGATACAGGACTATACTCGCGATGAAGTGCTGTATCGCGAGGCATTGGCGCGCAATCTCGACAACAACGATCAGTTGATTAGACGGCGACTTATTCAGAAGATGGAGTACCTGGCTCAGGGCTTCTATGATGATATTGAGCCTCTCCAGCAAGCAGATCTGTTGAAGTTTTATACCGCCAATCAACAGCAGTACATTAAGCCAGCAGAGATCACTTTCACCCATGTGTATCTATCGGCGGCGGCAGGCGAGGCTTCGGAAAAAAAGCCAGCTGTTGCAAACTTACTGCAAAAACTCAACCGAGAGCAGATACCCTTTGAACAGGCTTCGCGTCACGGTGAACGCTTTCTCTACAACCGCAATTACGTGAATCGCGATATTGATGAGATAGGCAGTCACTTCGGTGAGGATTTTCAACAGCAGATTTTTGCACTGCAGGCCAGTGACAGCTGGCAGGGCCCTATTCGCTCTAATTATGGCTGGCATCTGGTGTTGATCAAAAATATCCGACCCAGTTATCTGCCTCCTTTTGACCAGATAAGCAGCGCTGTGTTGGCCGATGCCAAGCGTGAGCAACACCAGCTTCGCCTAGCTGAGGCGGTCGATCAATTGATTGCTCAGTACCAGATCAGTATTGAAACCACAGAATGAAAAAGCTGGCGTATTTGGTGACTGTAGTACTGACTGCTCTCTGGGCTGTCGATCTTGGCTGGGCCGATGAAGCCAGGCCAGTGTATGTGGAAGTCGTCCAGACCCAAAGTGACCCTCAAACCCAAGGTGATCATGCAAAGCATGCCGACTTTGTTTTGAAGTGGAAAATTCCACCGGTAATGGCAGCTGCCAGTGAACCATCAATTACCATGCATCACCCCGCCTGCATCCCGACCTTTGGTGAGACTGCCACTGGCCTTTTAGGACGCAGACACTATCGCTGTGATCTCGAGCTACTGCAAGGCGAAGTGCTAAGTGTCAATATCGACTACCCCCAGACTAATCCGGGGCTAAACAGTCTAGTGGTTTTTAAACCGCAGACTGGAGACGCGATACAAATTTTCTCAGACCCTGTCAAAACTCTAATTCCTATCCCGATGACCGCCTCCGCCACCGCGGTGGCCTACCAATACACAGTGGTTGGCATTGAGCATATTCTTATAGGCACAGATCATCTGTTGTTTGTGCTCTGTTTAATGATTATTGCAGGGGGCTACAGACGGCTGTTAATCACGGTGACCGGCTTCACATTGGCACATTCCATAACCCTGGGTTTGGCCATACTAGAAATCGTGCGCCTGCCCACCCCGCTGGTGGAATGGCTGATTGCTCTAAGTATTGTGTTGTTGGCAGTTGAGATAGTGAAACACAACCGCAATCCCCAACAGCGAACACAGAGCTTTACCTGGCGTTATCCAGTGGCCGCCGCCAGTCTGCTGGGTCTATTGCATGGTTTTGGTTTTGCCGTGGTACTTCAGGAGTTGGGCTTGCCCACCGCGATGAAGCTCAATGCCCTGCTGTTCTTTAATTTGGGTGTAGAGTTGGGGCAGATACTGTTTATCGTTATGGTTTCACTATTGATAGCGGCGGCAAGATTAGTCATTACTCGCACGCCCAATCGCACTGTTGGTGTCGAGATCGCCGGTTATGCCATAGGTATCTGCGGCAGCTATTGGCTGTTGGAGCGGAGCCAGTTCCTATTTCAAGTATCCTAGATGCTTGGACACCACTTTTAAGCTGGGTTTAAACAGTTTTGGGGTGCAGGCCAAAATATGACCCGTCTCCAGGAATGACTCACCGCCATTGAAGTCGCTGACCATGCCCCCCGCCTCGCGCACGAGAAGTACCCCAGCTGCTATATCCCAGGGTTTGAGGTACATCTCCCAGAATCCGTCCATGCGTCCTGCCGCCACATAGGCCAGATCCAAAGACGCGACCCCGAGACGTCGAATCCCAGCGGAGTTTTCTGCTAACTCTTGCATACAGCTCAGGTAGTTGTGCATATGATCGAACGCGGGGGGACTGAAGGGAATGCCGGTTGCCAGCAGGCCGCCAGCGGTTTTTTGCGGGCTGGACACGCGAATTCGCCGGCCATTGAGATGGGCTCCAGCACCTCGACTAGCAGTAAATTCCTCATGCTTAAAGGGTTCAACCACCACTCCATGCTGCAGTTTTCCCTTGATGCGACAGGCGATAGAGACTGCTACATGAGGGATACCGCGGACGAAATTGGTAGTGCCGTCTAGGGGATCGATAATCCACTGAACCTCACTGCCGGGATTGCCACTTTGACCAGATTCCTCACCGAAAAAGCCGTGATCGGGATAGGCCTTTTTGATGTGATAGATAATGGTCTCTTCACAGCGCCTGTCGACCTCAGTCACAAAATCATGGCGACCCTTTTCGTCGACCTTGATCAGATCCAGATTGTCGGCAGATTTGACGATAAGTTCGCCAGCGGCACGGGCTGCGCGCAGGGCAATGTTGACCATGGGTTGCATAGTGGCAGATTCCAAGTGAGTTAAAGAGCGCGCGCATTGTACCAGATTGTCTAGAGCGTTGAAGTCTATCAGTCACCACTTGCAAAATTTACACTAATTCACCGCAGAACTCTGGTAAACTGCCGCCGCCCTGACTTAGCCCTTATTGGACAACACTGTGAACACTGAAAATCCCCAGGCAAATATCAAAATCGTATTGGTCAACTCGGCACATCCGGGCAATATAGGCGGTGCTGCGCGGGCGATGAAAAACATGGGGTTGACTGAACTCTGTTTGGTTGAGCCCAGGGAGTACCCGGCGCCCAGAGCGGTGTGGCGCGCCGCCGGTGCCGCTGATTTGCTGGCTAAAACGGTGGTAGTGAACTCTGTAGATGAAGCCATCGCCGACTGCTCCCTAGTGATTGGTACCAGTGCGCGGGAGCGCCGCATTCCCTGGCCACTGATTAACCCCCGTGAGTGCGGAGAGCGAATTTGGCATGAAGCACAGCATCACAGAGTGGCACTGCTGTTTGGTCGCGAAGATCGCGGTCTCACCAATGATGAACTGCAAAAGTGCAATTACCATGTGCATATTCCCTCCAATCCCGACTACAGTTCACTCAACCTAGCGGCCGCCGTACAGGTGCTGAGTTATGAAATTCGCATGGCTGGCCTTGTTGACAGCGAGGGGCAGCTACCGGACCTAGGCCAATGGGATCAGCCCTCTGCAACCGCCGAGGATTTAGAGAATTTCCACAGCCATCTCGCCGAGACCATGGCAGACCTAGAGTTCTACGATCCAGAAAATCCCAAACAGTTGCTAACCCGTATGCGGCGGCTGTTTAACCGTCAGCGCATGGACCAGATGGAAGTTTCCATACTTCGTGGTCTGCTTTCCGCAGTCCAGCGTAAGATCAAATAATAACCTACTATCTATGTCGGGTATTTAATTGACTAAAATAGTCGGGTATTAGATAATTGAAGTTATGAAAACCCCCTTGTTTAATGACTTTTGCGGTGACAGGTTATGCGCTTAACGACCCGTGGACGCTATGCAGTGACAGCAATGCTCGACCTGACTCTGCATGCCCAGAGCGGCCCGATATCCCTGGCGGATATCGCCGATCGACAGTCTATCTCGCTGTCCTACTTGGAGCAGTTATTCGCAAGACTGCGACAGGCCGAGCTAGTGGCGAGCGTGCGTGGTCCGGGGGGCGGTTACTATCTGTGCAGAGCTAGCGATGATATTTTTGTGGCGCAGATTATTGACGCGGTCGATGAGTCCATAGACACCACAAACTGTCAGGGAAAGGGTGACTGTCAGGGTGGTGAGATCTGCTTGACCCACGGTCTGTGGCACGAATTGAGTCAGCAAATCCACAACTTCTTAAACGGCATCTCGCTGGCCGATCTGGTGGCGAAGAGAGATGTACAAAATATTGCCCAGCGGCAGATTGAACAGCTGTTGGTACTGGATGATAACCTGCAGGCAGAGGCCTGCTGATTTTGGAGAAACAAATGAGTCTTCCCATTTATCTGGACTATGCATCAACCACGCCGGTAGACCCGGCTGTAGCTGATCAGATGGTACAGTTCCTGACCCCATCGGGTCAGTTCGGCAATCCGGCATCTCGCTCTCATATGTTCGGTTGGCAGGCGGAGGCGGCGGTCGAAGATGCTCGCAACCAAGTTGCCGACCTGATTGGCGCCGATCCCAGAGAAATAGTCTGGACTTCTGGCGCAACCGAGGCCAATAATCTGGCGATCAAGGGCTGTGCCCACTTCAATACGCGCAAGGGCAAGCACATTATCACTTCGAGAATTGAGCACAAAGCGGTTCTCGATACCTGCCGTCAGCTGGAGCGCGAGGGATTTGAGGTCACCTATCTGGATCCTGACAGCAATGGCCTGATTCAGCCTCAGGCAGTGGCAGATGCACTGCGCGATGACACCACGGTAGTGTCTATTATGCATGTGAACAATGAGCTGGGAACCCTTAACGATATCGCGGCTATGGGTAAGATTTGCCGTGAGCGCAAGGTTTTCTTCCATGTAGATGCGGCCCAGAGTGCCGGTAAAACTGCGATTGATGTCGAGGCTATGCAGGTGGATATGATGTCCTTCTCAGCCCACAAACTCTACGGTCCCAAAGGCATAGGGGCGCTGTATGTCAGGCGCAAGCCGCGGGTACGAATTGAGGCGCAGATGCATGGCGGCGGCCACGAGCGGGGCATGCGCTCCGGAACCCTGCCCACTCATCAGATAGTCGGTATGGGTGAGGCCTTTAAACTGGGCATGGAGAATCTCGCCAGCGAATCGGCGCGCATTCAGACGTTGCGCAACCGCCTGTGGGAGGGTGTCTCGGATATGCAGGAAGTCCATTTAAATGGTTCTCAAGATCAGCATGTGCCGGGAATTATCAATATCAGCTTTGCCTTTGTCGAAGGAGAATCACTGATTATGGCGCTGCGCGATCTGGCGGTGTCCTCCGGTTCAGCCTGTACCTCCGCCAGTCTTGAGCCCTCCTACGTATTGCGTGCACTGGGTCTAAATGACGAGATGGCTCACAGTTCAATCCGATTTAGTATAGGCCGCTTCACCACCGAAGAGGATATTGACAATGCCATCGCCAAAGTCAGACATGCGGTGGAGAAATTACGCGAGTTATCACCTCTGTGGGATATGTTCCAAGACGGTGTCGATCTCGATCAGGTAGAATGGGCTGCACACTAGCACTAATTAGGTGTCCAGGGTTGTTAACAAATAATTTAACAGGGTTAGAAATATGGCTTACAGCGAAAAAGTAATTGATCACTACGAGAATCCGCGCAATGTCGGCAAGCTGGATGACAGCTCCAAAAATGTCGGCACTGGCATGGTGGGTGCTCCCGCCTGTGGCGATGTGATGCGTTTGCAAATACAGGTCAACGATCAGGGTATTATTGAAGACGCCAAATTCAAAACCTATGGCTGCGGCTCGGCGATCGCCTCCAGTTCATTGCTGACTGAGTGGGTCAAAGGTAAAAATATCGACGAGGCAGAGCAGATTAAAAACACGGCAATTGCCGAGGAGCTGGCGCTGCCACCGGTGAAAATCCACTGCTCAGTGTTGGCCGAAGATGCTATCAAGGCGGCGGTTCGCGACGTGCGAGAAAAACAGGACAAATAAGTATGGCAGTGACTATGACAGCGGCGGCGGAACAGCATGTAGTTCGCCATCTCCAACATCGCAACAAGGGCATAGGTGTGCGCCTGGGTGTTCGTACTACTGGCTGCTCTGGTCTCTCCTATGTGCTGGAATTTGTCGATGAAGCTAGCACAGATGATCATGTGTTTGATTGCGGTGATATCAAGCTAGTGGTCGATCCCAAAAGCTTTGTGTATCTGGATGGTACCCAGCTTGACTATGTCAAAGAGGGAATCAACGAGGGGTTTGAATTTAAAAACCCCAACGTCAAAGACGAGTGTGGTTGCGGAGAGAGCTTCCATATATAGCGCGTCTGCTCTAATTGCCCTCGGCAATCAATCCTGTGTCTGACAGAGGTCCTCTCAATTGAATACCGCCAGCAATTACTTTGCGATATTTTCACTGCCTCAGAGTTGGGAGATCGATACCCATCAGTTGGAGATAAGATTTCGAAGGCTACAACAGCAATTCCACCCCGATCGCTTTGCCAGCAACAGTGAGATTGAAAAGCGCCGTGCCATGGAAATGGCGGCCACTATCAATCGAGCACACCAGACATTAAAAGATCCTCTCAGCAGAGCGCAGTATCTCTTGGAGCTACAGGGTTGTGATGTCAATCAGGACAGTCAAATCACCTCCGATAGCCAGTTTTTGATGGCACAGATGATGCAGCGCGAGACACTTGCGGAGATTGGGGAGTCAGCCACTAGCGATCCTGATAAATCCCGACAGGCGTTACAGTCCCTGAGCGGTGAGGCACAGCGGGACTACCTATCACTGCAACAGCAATTTTCGCAGCAATTTCAGGCGGAAGATTATTCCCAAGCCCTAGATACCCTGGCAAAGATGCAGTTTGCAGCCAAGTTTGCGAATGAGATAATCGAATTTAAAAACCAATTAGAGGATCAGTAAACCTTGGCACTTCTGCAAATCTCCGAGCCCGGTCAATCGCCCCAGCCCCATCAGCGCAAATACGCGGTGGGCATTGATCTGGGGACTACCAACTCGCTAGTGGCCACAGTCAGAAGTGGAACAGCCGAGGTGCTGGCCGATGAACAGGGCCGGGCGCTGTTGCCCTCGGTGGTGCACTACACCGCTGAGGGTCCCAGTTGTGTCGGCTATGAGGCGGCAGAGCACAGCAGCAGTGATGCCCTCAACACCCTGTCTTCGGTCAAGCGGTTACTGGGCCGAGGTATAGAGGATATTAAGACGCTGGGCGGCAATCTGCCCTACCAATTCTCTCCTGATCAGGGGGGTATGCCGAAGATCGAAACCGCCTACGGCGCACTCAGCCCGATACAGGTATCGGCAGAAATACTCAGCAAACTGGTGGATCGCGCCCAGTTGGCGTTTGACAGCCAGTTGGATGGCGCAGTGATCACCGTGCCCGCCTACTTTGACGATGCTCAGCGACAGGCCACCAAAGATGCGGCGACCCTGGCGGGAATCAAGGTGTTGCGTCTACTCAGTGAGCCCACTGCCGCCGCCATCGCCTATGGTCTCGACCAGCCGCAAGCGCAGCAGGATACTGAGCGCACCATCGCGGTCTACGATCTGGGTGGCGGCACCTTTGATATCAGCCTACTGCGCCTCTCGCGGGGGGTGTTTCAGGTCTTGGCAACCGGCGGTGATTCGGCGCTGGGCGGTGATGATCTGGATCGCGCTATCGCCGACTGGCTGCGCCGTGAATTGCAGATGGGTGATGAACTCAGCCCAGTGGAGCAGCGAGTGTTGATGCAGGCCGCCAAATCTGCCAAGGAAGAACTCAGCGAGGTCCCCGAGGTCAGGTTAGAAATTCTCGATACCACCATTCTGCTGACCAGAGACCAGATGCATCAACTGGTAGATCAGCTGATTGATCAGACTCTGCGCGCCTGCAAACGCGCCCTGCGCGATGCCAATACAGACCACACCGAAATTGATGATGTAGTCCTAGTGGGTGGCTCCACCAGAATGCCCAGAGTGCGGGAAAAGGTTGCTGAACTGTTTGGCTGTGAACCTCAATGTTATCTGGACCCCGATCAGGTGGTGGCTCTGGGTGCTGCCAAACAAGCGGATCTACTGATCGGTAACCAGTCAGCCGACGATATGCTATTGCTGGACGTGATTCCCCTGTCTCTGGGTATAGAGACTATGGGGGGGCTCACCGAGAAAATCATTCACCGCAATACCACCATTCCAGTGGCCAAAGCGCAGGAATTCACCACCTTCAAAGATGGTCAGACCGCTATGAGTATTCATGTGCTCCAAGGTGAGCGGGAATTGGTGACCGACTGTCGATCTCTGGCGCGCTTTGAACTGCGCGGCATACCGCCGATGGTGGCCGGTAGCGCAAAAATTCAGGTCACCTATCAGGTGGACGCCGATGGGTTGCTCAGCGTCTCCGCTCGCGAACAGACCAGTGGCGTAGAGTCCAGAATAGAGGTCAAGCCCTCCTATGGTTTGGGCGATGCCGAGATCACTCAGATGCTTCAGGATTCCTTTGCTCACGCGCAGGAGGATATGCAGGTGCGAGCACTGCGCGAGCAACAGGTGGAGGCCGACCGTATGATCGAAGATTTACAGGCGGCTATGGATCAGGATGCCGCAGATCTACTGGATGAATCGGAGTTACAATGCCTGCAGGTGGCGCTGGCAGAACTGGCGCAGCTGCGCCAGACCAGTGATGACCACCGGCAGTTGGCCAGACAGATCGAGGTGGTCGGCAAGACCAGTGAAGATTTTGCCGCCAAGCGTATGGATGCCAGTATCAAGCGCGCCCTGGCGGGGCTCAGTCTCGATGACGCACTAAAATAAATTCTCGAGGAAACATAAGTTATGCCACAGATTGTATTTTTACCTCATCATGAGATATGCCCAGAGGGTACTGTCGTAGAGGCCAAAAAGGGCGAGACTGTCTGTGAAGCCGCCCTGAGAAATGGACTGGATATTGAGCACGCCTGTGAAATGTCCTGTGCCTGCACCACCTGTCATGTGCATATTCGCGAGGGCTATGACAGTCTGCCGGAAGCCGACGAGTTGGAGGAGGACTATCTGGATAAAGCCTGGGGTGTGGATCCCGATTCGCGCCTGAGCTGTCAGGTGGTAGTCAAAGACGATGATCTAGTGGTAGAAATTCCCAAATACACCATTAATATGGTGTCTGAGCGGCACTGATAAAACATACGGGAGACAGCGATGATCAAGTGGACAGATATTCAAGAGATTGCCATCGAGCTGGCGGACAACCATGGGGATATTAACCCCCAGTACATTAACTTTGTCGATCTGCGCAATCTGGTACTTTCAATTGAAGGGTTTTCCGATGACCCTGATCGCTGCGGTGAAAAAATTCTCGAAGCCATCCAAATGGCGTGGATGGATGAATTAGACTAATCAACTCTGAAATGGACAACTCTCAAGAGCAGCCAATAACAATTCAGGGTCAACAAGCCACAGTTAACAGCCCACAGTCAATAATCCACGGTCAATGGCTTCTCACCACCAGCATCTGCTTGGCGCCGCGCTGAAACTCATAGCTGACATCCGCTAGTTGAGCTGATAATCCCGATTGCTCCAAAGCGTTGATTGTCGCAGATAGGTGGGGCGATGGTTGGCCATCAAGGGCTAACAGAGGATAGACTCTAACTTGTTTAGCCATACGACACAGCGCTTGTAACGACGCAATATGCGCCTGCAGGCTGACCTGTTGACTGTAGAGAAATAGATAGTGGGAACACAGAGCCAAGTCAAACTGATTATCGGCAAAGTCTAGTTGAGGCAACGAGCCTTCAATATATCGGCGCTGTTTTTTCCCCAGATCATAATCCTCGAGAAACTTCTCCATTGCCGCCAGTCGGATGTTGCCAAGAGCCTCAACCGAACCCAGACTATCCCAGACATAGCGTTCTTTATTGCGTTCCAGTTGAGCCATAATCTCATCGTATACCTCAGAGATCCGGCTTCTCAGTTGCTCGGTGCTCAAGCAGTAGATGGGGTCCACAGAGACCACAGTGCCACCTGTTGCAGACAGCTCTGCATTGAATGAGGCCGGCCCATCACCACAGCCAAGGATAGACTTTTGCAGATCATCCGCGGTCAGTGCGAACATCTCACGGTATTCTTTGAGTGAACGCCCCCAGGGGACGACATCGGCTAGTTTCATTTAACACTCCCTTGACAAAACCATTGACTTACTAGAAATCATTTTTCCTTTTCTTCTCGCAATTATACTAACGCACATAGATAAAAGATTCTAAACAAAAAAAGCCCCCACCTACTAGACGGGAGCTTTCTGTTTAGTTGAGCCGTTCCATGACTACCAATTCTACATCCAGTTATTGCCTTAATCTGAGATTTAGAACTTATGCTCTAAGCCGAGGCCAAAGCTGGTTTCATCCTTATCTGCGCCACTGACAATCGAGTCCGAGTTGTCCGTGTAGAAAACAAAGGCTTTGGTGTTCTTGCCCAGTTTGTAATCAGCGCCCAGAGAGAAGGTCTGCTCCTCGTCACCGGTTGCATCATTTTCAACCGTACCAAATTGAGCCTTGTAGGTAAGCTGGTCAACTTTGTAGGCCGCGCTAATAAAGTAACCAGACTCATCCAGAGAACCATCGTTCTTTTCGTTTTGTTGGTACATAAAACCCAGTTTCAGCGCATCCATCTTATACTGGGAGACAATTCGCAGCAGGTCTTGGCTATCAATATCCTGATCGCCGGCGATTGCAATATAGAGATCATCGGCGCTGTAGCTCAGGGAGTAGGAGAGGCCGTCCGCCAGTCCATTATCTGTCGCTTTATCTTCGCCGGGGATCATAGCCAGAGTAGCCTGTAGTCCAGATACCTTAGGTGTGCTGTAGGCGACTATATTGGAGAGGCGGTTTTCCCCCTCAAAGGTATTTTTAATATCCCCTTCGAGATCGTTAAACAGATCGATTGTTTTCTGTGCCAGTTTAGTTGGGCTATCGTGCTTGCCGGCCAACACCGAACCAAAGCCACCTCTAATACCGCCCATTATATTGCGCTGTGAAAAAGTTTGGCCCTTGCAGTCATCATCATCGACACAGACCTCAAAATCAGCCTGATAAAAAAACTCAAAGCTATCGGAGATTTCGGTAGTGCCCTTAAAATCAATGTGCGAGGCATTGCTATTGAGTTCCCACATATCGTCGGAGTTGGTATCTGTATTAACTACGGATACATTGACTTTACCGTCGATGAGACCCTTGGCAAATACCCCTGGTGACAGTGGTATCAAACTTGAAACTATGGTTGAGAGTAATAAATTTTTCAGATTCAATCCCCAAAATAATGGTTGTTATGGCCATTGGCCCGGTCCAGTTCCGGTTGTGAACAATAAATATGACAAATAGATTAAAATTATGTGAAGGAAATATGATAATGATGAGTTTGCATAGAAGTTTGGCTTCAGTCGCTTAAAACTTAAATCTAAGCTCATTGAGCGCTGTCATATTTCTGCTATAAAACTTCAATACAGTAATTACCCTTAGTGCTTATAGTTAGATCTTTCCTATAATACGCACAAGTTTAGGAGCTCTCAATGAAACCTGTAACCCTTTTTTCTGCTCTACTATTGCCGCTTTTATCCCTTGGAGTAGCGCCACTGACTGCTGCTCGCGAATCGGTAGAAGTGGTGGGTTCATCCACGGTCTATCCCTTTGCCACTGTAGTGGCTGAGCGCTTTGGTCGAGCCAGTGGTATGCCCACCCCAAAAATTGAATCAACTGGCTCCGGCGGCGGCATGAAGCTGTTTTGCTCCGGTGTGGGTACCAATTATCCCGATATTACCAATGCCTCGCGACGCATGAAAAAGTCAGAATTTAAAAAATGTCAGGCCAATGGCGTTAAAGATATTATTGAAGTGCATGTTGGCTATGACGGCATTGTGATTGCCAACTCAGCGGATACTGAGGTAATGGCCCTGAGTCGCAAAGATATCTTTTTGGCACTGGCGGCTAAAGTGCCCGGTGCCGCCGAGGGTGAGCTGATTGAAAACCCCTACCAAACTTGGAAACAGGTCAACCCAGCGTTGCCCGATGCGGCGATTGAAGTTTTGGGTCCCCCGCCAACTTCGGGAACCCGCGATGCCTTCGCCGAGTTGGCACTAGAGGGTGGCTGTAAAAAATTCGCTTGGATTAAAGCCATGAAAAAGACCGATAAAAGCGCCTATAAAGCCATTTGTCACACTATTCGCGAGGACGGTCGCTACATTGAAACCGGTGAAAACGACAATTTGATTGTGCAAAAGTTACAGGCTAACCCCGCAGCATTAGGTGTATTTGGCTTTAGTTTCCTCGATCAAAATGCCGACAAGGTTCAGGGCGCTACTATAGAGTCGGTTGAACCCAACTTCGATTCGATTGCCGATAAAACCTATCCGATCTCGCGGCCGCTATACTTCTATGTCAAGAAAGCCCATGTGGATGTGGTGCCCGGCATTACGGGTTACCTAAGTGAATTCACCAGCGAGCGGGCCTGGGGCGATGATGGCTATCTGGCGGAAAAGGGAATGATACCCCTGCCGCTGACAGAGCGCAGAGCCTTGGCAACCAACACCAGGTCATTAACGCCAATGACTGGCAATGAGCTATTGAAGTAATCGCTATAATTGTGACAATACAACCCGACTAGATTGGCTGGGTTGTTTTATTTTGATCAAAACGGTTTGTAGTACCATTATTTATACAAAACCATAAGGCACCATGGAATTTACTAACATATTGCTACTGATTTTGGGCTTGGGGGCATTTGCCTATTATGTTGGGCGCGGGCGCTCGCTGGCGATTGCCGAGCCATTGGGCGGCATTCGTCACCTAAAGGCATTACCCAATTACTACGGTCTCAACGCCCTGCTGTGTTGCGCGCTACCCGCGCTAGGTATTTTAATTCTGTGGGTGATTCTGGATGAGCCAGTTATCAATAGCTTGGTGATCAGTGGCTTGTCAGAAGAGTTGAGGCCCACTAATACGGCAGCGCACAATTTATTGCTCAACAAGATCGCTAACCTATCGCAGGGCATGGTGTCTTCCGGTGGGCAGGATGCTGAGCTTATAGCTGCCGCCGAGCAGATGGCTCAGTATAAAGTTATCTCTGGTTGGTCGCTAATGGCATTGTGTCTGAGCTTGGCACTGGTGGGCCTATATTTTGCCTGGCGCAAAGTGGACGCAGAGTTTAATGCGCGACGGGGCGTTGAGCAGGTGATGGAGTATCTGTTACTGGCCTGTGCCTGTCTGGCGATCTTTACCACCGTGGGCATTGTGTTCTCAGTGCTGTTTGAGTCGGTGCAGTTTTTTAGATCGGTGCCATTTTTTGACTTTGTATTCGGCGTAGAGTGGAGTCCGCAGACCGCGATTCGCGAAGATCAGGTGGGCTCCTCGGGCAGTTTTGGCGCAGTGCCGCTGTTTACCGGCACCCTGATGGTATCCGCAGTGGCCATGCTGGTCGCTGTGCCCATTGGACTGATGTCCGCTATCTATTTGGCCGAGTACTCCAGTACTGCAGTGCGCACCTATGCCAAGCCGGCACTGGAAGTGTTGGCGGGGATACCCACGGTGGTCTACGGCTTCTTTGCCGCGCTCACCGTAGCGCCCTTTCTGAGGGACTTGGGCGCAGATTTCGGTCTTTCGGTATCCTCGGAGAGTGCGCTGGCGGCAGGTATGGTGATGGGGGTTATGATTATCCCGTTTATTTCGTCCCTGGCTGATGATGTGATTACCGCGGTGCCTCAGGCGATGCGCGACGGTTCGCTGGCGATGGGTGCCACTCATTCTGAGACGGTGCGCCGCGTGGTGATACCCGCAGCGCTTCCCGGTATTGTCGGCGGTATTATGTTGGCTATCTCCCGGGCTATCGGCGAGACCATGATTGTGGTGATGGCGGCGGGTCTGGCGGCTAAATTGACTGCCAACCCTCTGGACTCGGTGACCACTGTCACAGTACAGATAGTAACTCTGCTGACCGGCGATCAGGAGTTTGACAGTCCTAAGACACTGGCCGCCTTTGCCCTCGGGTTGATGCTGTTTACCGTCACCCTGCTGTTAAATATCTTTGCCCTGCATATAGTTAAAAAGTACCGCGAGCAATACGAGTAACGCCATGGATAATCTGCAAAAAATTAGAAACTCCCTAAAGCGGCGCAGTCGCTCAGAGTTGAGATTTCGCTGGTATGGCCGGCTGGCGATACTGGTTGGTCTGGTGGCAGTGCTGTTGCTGTTTGTGGATATTGTCGGCAAGGGACACGGTGCCTTTAGAACCACTCATATACAGCTTGAGATTGATTATGACCGCGATCTGCTGGGCATCAATAATCTCGCCGACAAGGTTGAGCTGGGCATGGCCAACTGGGATGCGCTGCTCAAATCGTCGCTGCGCAATCAGTTTCCCGAGGTCTCCAGTCGCCGCGATAAGCGCAAGCTCTACGGGTTGGTGAGCAATGGCGCTGGCTTTGATCTCAAGGATCGCCTTTTAGAAAAACCAATTCTGTTGGATCAGAGGGAAACTCTGTGGATCCTCGCCGACGACGATATAGATACCTATTACAAGTCTTGGTTGGATGGTGAACCCTATGCCGCGAGACTTACTGATAAGCAAGTTCAATGGATTCAGCAGCTCCATCAGCAGGGCCAGATTGAACTGCAGTTTAACCGCAATCTGTTTACTCGCGGAGATTCCAGAGAGCCGGAGCAGGCAGGTATTCGCGGTGCGGTAATCGGCTCACTGCTGACATTGTTGTTGACCCTGATACTGTCCTTCCCGATCGGGGTTGCCGCGGCAATCTATCTGGAGGAGTTTGCCCCGAAAAATAGATTTACCGACTTTATCGAGGTCAATATCAATAATCTGGCGGCAGTGCCCTCGATTATCTTCGGTCTTTTGGGGTTGGCTATTTTTATTAATTTCTTCCATGTACCCAGATCTGTGCCCCTGGTTGGCGGTCTGGTGCTGACCCTGATGACCCTGCCAACCATTATTATCACCAGCCGCGCATCGATTAAATCGGTGCCGCCATCGATCCGCGAGGCGGCGCTGGGTATGGGTGCTTCAAAGTATCAGGTGGTACTGCATCATGTGTTGCCACTGGCGTTGCCCGGTATGTTGACTGGGGCGATTATCGGTATGGCCCAGGCGCTGGGCGAGACCGCGCCGCTATTGATGATCGGCATGGTGGCCTTTATTGTCGATATCCCCCAGGGGTTCACCGATCCGGCCACCGTGTTGCCGGTACAAATTTTTCTGTGGGCAGACAGCCCTGAACGAGCCTTTGTGGAAAAGACTTCAGCCGCTATTATGGTACTGTTAACTTTTCTATTGATTATGAATATATCAGCCGTGTGGCTGCGAAAGCGTTTAGAGCGCCGTTGGTAGAAGGATACAAACTATGAATCAATCCGCTTCAGCATCGGCCCAAAAAGCAGAGGGCACATTGAAGACCACGACCCCAGACAATCTGGAAATCGATCAGGGTCAAACCACAGTGGGCGTTAGCTTTTGCGACAATGCCAAAATGACCATGCGCAATGTCAATGTGTTCTACGGTGATAAACAGGCTATACACAATATCAGTGTCGATATTGGCAAAAATGAAGTGATTGCTATGATCGGTCCCTCGGGCTGTGGCAAGTCGACTTTTTTGCGCGCTCTCAACCGTATGAATGACACCGTAGATGGATGCCGTGTCGAGGGAGAGGTCTGTTTGGATGGCGACAATATCTACGCCCCTAATTTAGATGTGGTTGAACTGCGAGCGCGGGTCGGTATGGTATTCCAGAAACCCAACCCATTTCCCAAGTCGATCTACGAAAATGTCGCCTACGGCCCGAAGATCCACGGGCTGGCAGATACCCGAGTGGATCTAGATGAGATTGTCGAGAACAGCCTGCGCCGCGCTGGCCTCTGGGAAGAGGTTAAAGATCGCCTGTTTCAACCCGGCACCGGTCTGTCGGGTGGACAGCAGCAGAGACTCTGTATAGCCCGGGCTATAGCGGTGAGTCCGGAGGTGATTTTGATGGACGAGCCCTGTTCGGCACTGGATCCCATTGCCACCGCAAAAATTGAGGAATTGATCGAGGAACTCAGTCAGAACTTTACCATTGCCATTGTTACTCACAGTATGCAACAGGCGGCACGGGTGTCCCATCGCACCGCCTATTTCCATCTGGGTCAGCTGATAGAGGTCAATCCTACCGAGCAGGTGTTTACAATGCCGCAACACCAGCTCACCGAAGCCTATATCACTGGACGCTTTGGATAACTGACGCAATAGAGGTTACAGTAGGGCCTCAACGGAGAAAAATATGTCAGAAATGTCATTTGAAAACCATATTATGAAGCAGTTCGACGAGGAGCTGGAGGAAATTCGCACCCGTCTAATGGAGATGGGCGGCAAGGTGGAGCAGCAGCTAAAGACTGCAGTTCGTGCCGTGACTGAGGCTGATAGTGCCCTGGCCGAGCAGGTGATCAAAGAAGAGAAGCTTGTGGATGAGATGGAAGTGGATATCGACGAGGCCTGCATCCTGATTATTGCCCGACGCCAGCCAGCGGCCAGTGATCTGCGGCTAATTATGATGGTTACCAAGGCTATCAACGATCTCGAGCGCATCGGCGATGAGGCCAAGAAAATTGCCAATCATGCGGTGATTCTCTCTGAGCAGGACAGCTCGTCCCAAGGCTATAAAGAGGTGCGCCATCTGGGCAAGTCGGTTACCGGTATGTTGGCCAATGCACTCGACGCCTTTGCCCGCTTTGATGTGGAAGCGGCGATGAAAACCATGCAGGAGGACAACCAGATTGACCTGGACTACAAAACAGCCCTGCGCGAGCTGGTGACCTATATGATGGAAGATCCCAGAAGTATCAGCCGTGCTATCAATATCCTCTGGGTGGTCCGTTCTTTAGAGCGGATTGGCGATCACGCTAAAAATCTCTGTGAGCAAATTGTCTATGTGGTTAAGGGTAAGGATATAAGACACCAGTAACCCGTACTGCTACGTAGAGCTATCAAAAAAGGAAGCCTGGGCTTCCTTTTTTTTTGGCCTTTTTCAATGCCTTACCATCTGTCATCAAATTGTCATTAAAAATTCACCCAGCCGTAATTAACCCTTGTTAAGGTTTCTAGGATAGTTTCACAAACCTATATAAAACGGGAGTTAACCATGTCATTTCACAAAATTTTGGCGATTGGTGTAGTTGCTGCAGCTCTGGTGGGCTGTGGTGGTGGCGATATCAATATCAACGCTGATAATAACAGTACAATAACTGATACGAGCACCTATTCAAATCAAACCTCAGTTGCAGAAACTGCAGACATTGTCTGTGCAAGCTATACAGATGGAAATGGGGTTACCAAATCTGGGCAGGTTGATGGGGATAACTGCGTTTACAGCGAGTCATTTGTAGATTACGACAACCCTCTAATGTCTAGTCTCACTATACCCGACATTGGCAAAGGCGCACACATTTTTGCCGGAAGCCTTTTTGTGGGGAAAGACTACTCGACACTTGCAGCGGCAGAAACGGCTGGTATTACCAAAGGTGGTGATGGCCCCACACTGACTATACGCGAAGGTGTGACCATTGCACTTCAGGCAAAAGAGGACTTTGTGCTGATTAACCGAGGGTCTCGCATAGTAGCCCAGGGTACTAAGTCCGCACCAATCACATTCACTTCCGAGACCGACCTCCGAGGTCTAGTCTCGCCTGAAGAAGTTCAGAGCTGGGGTGGGATGATAATCAATGGCTTCAGCATCACTAACTCATGTGACTACGTTGCAGGATGGGCTGGTTCGACCATTGCGGGAAATACCGGTGAACTTGAGCTGGCTACAAATGCTGAATGCTCAATACTGCAGGAAGGTGCCGAGGGTGCAAGAAGCAATCACTATGGTGGTACCTATCCAAATGACAATTCAGGTACCCTAAGCTATGTGGTTGTCAAGCACGCAGGTTATGAAGTGTTAGAAGGTAATGAATTGAACGGTATTACTTTCGGTGCCGTTGGTTCGGGTACAACTCTGAATAATATCCAGATATATAGCAACCAAGATGATGGTGTGGAGTTCTTTGGTGGTACCGTTGATCTGACCAATTTTGTGGCACTCTATGTACGGGACGACTCAATTGATATTGACCAAGGTTACAGAGGTACCATCACCAATGCACTGGTTATTCAGGGTGGTGGTCTCGATAATACTGGTGCTGGCAGCAAAACTGGAGCCCATTGTGTGGAATCTGATGGATCTGGTGGTAGCTTAAAAGCTCAAAATATCACAAACGGTTACATCAGTGCGGCAACAATTAATAACTTGACCTGTATTATCAGTGCCAAGGCCCCTAAAGTTGCTGGAAATTCAGATCCCGGTGCTGGTGTTAATGCTGAGGAAGGTCACAATTTAACCCTCAACAATGCGATTGTGACCACAGCCTATGCGCTTGATGCCACAAAGGATAAGGATGGAGTAGACATTGCTGCAGCAAACCTTCCTTACACTAACTATTGCTTCCAACTCGAGGATACAGAGGATAAGGAGAATGCTGGTAACGGCCTTATTAAAATCAACGATTCCATCTTTGCTTGTGCAGATATCTCAGCGGCTAAATCGCGTGATGGTGACTTCAATATCGTTGCCGGTACGGCCTATAACACTGCTCTAACGGGTAAAGCATTTCTTGAAGCTCAAGATAACCAAATTAAAGTGACTAATGCTGATGGGACCGATAGCCCAGACGGAACAAACGGTAGTACTGTGAAAATTCTAGATGGCTTTTACTCACTGCCAACTGCCGATATGCAGATCGATGGCGCAGCAGTCACAGTTGATGTTGCTGCGGGTACTACCCTAGGTGCGGTAACCAAAGCCAACGACTGGACAGCAGGGTGGACTTACGGCTTGCACGCTGACAACCGAGGCCAAGCACTTTGGTTCGAGTAACAGCATTAGCTTTATTGTTATGCTACGGTTAAAAAAAAGGGCGCCCGTAGGCGCCTTTTTTTTTCAACAGATTCACTTGTCTATCGGTTCAAACGTGGGGTAAACACGCATGAAAAGAAATATTGCACTATTACTTCCTTCCATTGCATTACTGGTTGGTTACACTGCTAGTAGCCCAGCATTGTCGCAGGATTTAACAGAAACTGCAGGCGGAAATGAAAATGTTTCCGAAACACTAGAAGAAGTCGTTGTAGTTGGGCGCCTTAACTCAGCTGCACAAAGTATTATGGAGGAACGCAAGGGTTCTGAAACCGTGACTGATATCTTGGGAATTGACCAAATCTCAAGAATTGGTGACTCAGATGTCGCGTCGGCGCTCAAACGGGTTCCTGGGGTAACTTTGGTTAACAGTAAGTTTGTCTACGTTCGAGGTCTTGGGGAGCGATACTCAAGTTCCTTGTTGAATGGCGCAAGCGTCCCTTCACCCGACCTAACCCGAAATGTCTTACCATTGGATATATTCCCCGCTTCGATACTTAGTAGTGTGGCAGTGCAAAAGGGTTTTACACCTGAAATGCCCGCAACATTTGGGGGTGGTAATATAGATATTAGGACTAAAGGTATACCTGATAGTCTAACCTTTGCGTTATCAGTGGGCGGTGGCACCCATAGCGATTCCAGTACTTCCTTGAAATATAAGGGCGGTGGTGACGACAGTCTGGGTGAAGATGACGGAACTCGGGGTAGTAGAGCGCCCTTTGAAGATGCCCTGCGAACCTATTATGGTTCAGGCGTACAAATTGACGGTGCATCAGTCGACACGGCATCCGAAGGAAGCTTAGATATCTCTGCTATAGAAGCCACAGCAGCTAGAGCGGGCAATCCCATAACTAGAGAGCAAGCAGCTGCCACAAATGCGGCTTTGTCGTTGAATGTTTATCGTGATTTAGATATAAGCGAGCGTGACTCATCTTTGCAAGATAGGGATATTGGAGTCACCTTTGGTAACAACTTTCTTGTCAATGATGAACTTGAAGCTGGTTTCCTAACTAGCATTGATTACGACAATTCACTTCGCGTCGACGAGCGAGTCCAGCGTGATTTTATCGACCCTGAAGAGGAGTTTAAGGAGACATTCAGAACCACTGACAGTGTCAGTATCACAGGGACTGCAAATTTTGGGCTGCGGTATTTAGATGATCATGAGATTACTTCAACCAATATGTTTATCAGGAATACCGATGATGACGTCAGCATCTCCAATATTTATAACTCAACTTCACCCTTCTCTACTGGTTCAGGATCTCGAAACTATGATTACAGATATGAGCAGAGAGAGCTTGAGGTGCACCAGCTCTCGGGTAAACATACCCTGGGCGAAGATACTTTGGATATCATCGGTTTAGATAATTCATTTTTAACTGATTGGGAGTTTACCTGGTTCTATTCTGACTCGACGGCTACAACGTCGATTCCCTCGGAAACCAATCTACTGGCAAGCATTGTGCGAGATGTTGAGACCAACACTATCACATCGAGTTCTCTTACTCAGGGCGCGCGAATGCTAGACGTGAGGTACACAGATCTTGAAGATAACGTCGAAAGCACTGGTTTTGAGTTGTCTATTCCAATTATTACCCAGAACTGGGATATTCGTTTGAGTGGTGGAGGAAAGTATGACAGAAAAGCTCGCAGCTACAACCAGATGGACCTGTCTGTAGGCTCTTCAAGCGCCGCGGCAACATCCACACTGACAGGGACCCTATCTGAAGCCTTATCAGACTCAAATCTTACTAACCCTAATTACGGCTATCAGGTAGCTTATCAGGGGGGGTTGTCCAGAAGTTATATAGCCGCATCGATGACAGATGCTTTTTATGGGCAGGCTGACTTTAACTATCAGGATACTTGGCGTGTTGCTGTTGGTGCAAGATATGAGGAGTACAAGCAATTTAGTAGCCCTTGGCAACCCTATGTCTTTAATCGCAGTCAGTTGCAAGCCGATTTTAGTAACCCTGTAGCCTCTGAACTTCCAGATGGTGTTTATTACGAGGACAATGTCTATCCTTCATTGGCAATAACTTACAATCGTGACGATTTTTTTGCCGAAGAATTTAGTCTTAGATTGGCGGTTAGTGAGACCGTGGTGCGACCTGATATTAGAGAAGTCTCTGATACTAGTTACCTCGACCCGCTCACAGACATCGTTGTCAGCGGAAACCCCTCAGCGGTGCCTGCTGATATGACTAATCTAGATTTGAGAGCTGATTGGTATTTTGAAAACGGAGACAGTCTGAGTATCTCCCTATTTACCAAAGATATCGAAAATCCACTTGAATACTTCCAATCACCGGGTGCAGAGGACTCAGTGACGGCAAGTATTGCAAATGCCGGTGAGGGTGAAACTTCAGGTGTCGAGATAGAATTTCTCAAAAGTTTTGAGTTTTTAGGGGATTTCGGATCGCAATTTTTTGCTTCAGGAAATTTGACATTTGCAGAGTCAGAGCTGGATTTGAGAGACTTGGTAACTGCTGCCACAAATCGCGTAAGACCATTGCGTGGAGCCTCTGAAGAGGTTGCAAACATCCAGATTGGTTATGATTCGTTTGATGGCAAACATGCTGCAACACTAGCTTTTAATCACTTCAGTGAAAGGCTTTTCACCGCTGGTATTGGTGAGCTACCTGACCTTTATGAGCAACCATTTAATGCTCTCGACTTCTCATATTCCTATTATCACAGTGATAACTTCACTATTTCACTCAAAGCGAGAAATCTTTTAGATGAAGAAGTGACTATAAAACAAGCTGATGTGGATGTTTACCAGAAGTCGGTTGGCCAAACGGTCAGTTTGAGCGTTAAATATGACCTTTAATCAGTCCTTGAGTTCAAAGGCCTCCCTTGGTGGCGGCCTGAGTTTTCCAGTTTTAGTGGCTATAGCAGACTAATTTGGAATTGTAGTTACACTAAAAGGCCCCAATTGGGGCCTTTTTTTGTTTTATTTGCTATCTAATCCTATCCAAATACCTTTTGAGCGAATTTGTCTATTAGCTCTTAATAGTTGCCCTAAAATACCCCACAATTTAAGATTACTATAACAAAGGTCACTCACTATGTTGATGTCTCGACTCAGTATTCTCCTTGCTGTTATTTTATTAGCTTCTTGTGGCGGTGGAGGCGGTGGTGGAAATGGAAGTGGAGATAATGGCGATGATCGCACTCCTTCTGGCTCTCAGAATAATTCCTCAACCATAGATGGCCAATCCACAGATGACGGCATAGCCTCGAATTATTGCTCTACCCAGATCTACCACCTCAATGATGATATTCACGGCAGCTCAGGGATCTACCTCACCATTGAAAACAGCGGCAGTGATTCGTTGTCAGTTTCCATAGCCTCTGCAGATAACTCACCGGTCAATCAAATGCTGGTGGAGAGCAAGACAGGCGCCTCGGTGGAGACTGATTCCTCGGCAGAGCCAGATACATTTACCAGGGTGTTGAGCTGGTCTGGTACGCCCCCCGAAAATGAGACACTCGATATTCTCTGGGCAAAAACCAGCGGTGGCACGTGGATTGTTCGCAACATAAGTGTTCCCACAGAGGCAACCTGCAACGGTAATGGCGGCGGCGCTGATGGCAATACAGATGGCACGTCCGATGGCACAGCAGATGGAGGACCAGATGAAGGCTCCGACGGAGCTGTAGATGGTAGCGCAGATGGCGGTACAGACGGAGTAACTGATGGCGGACCTTCCACGCCTGGCCTGGAGGAAATCTCGGTTTCCAATGGCTTGCTGGTGGGTGGCGCGGACTCGAACCAACCCCAGTTTGTGGTCTATGTATTTGACAGTGACCTCAGTGCACCCGGCAGCAGTAATTGCAATGGTGGCTGTGCCGCAGCCTGGCCGCCAGTCTCTGTAACTGATGGTATGCCCTCTGGCGTTATGGGGCTGGGTTCTATAGAGCGTAACGACGGCTCTATGCAGGTCACCTATGACGGTCGGCCACTCTATTTCTACGATGGCGACCAACAGCCAGGAGACATCAACGGAGACAGTATTTCCGGTTGGCATAAAGTAGAGTATGGCACCACCGGGGCAATTGTTAATTTGTTTAATGAAAGCACGCCTCTCAAGCCCGTCGCCTCCTTTGTGCGTGACGACGGTGTAGTGGTCACCCGTATTGCCGACCGTGGCCGGGACCGGCACGCCAAGGATAGCGGATTCCTGGATCACTACGATCACTATCTTGCCCACTACTGGGAATACAGAACCATGCGAATCCAGCTGGAAGACTATGTGCCCACCGGCCAGAGCAAGATATCGGCAACCTGGATCACCGAAGCTGAGTTGGGTGCTAGGGAATTCCGTGTCTGGTATGCGGGAGACCCAACTGTAACTGGCAAATTCTTCTACAACCCGCCCAGTGCTCCCCAGGGAACCAATGATGGTGTGGTCTATCACGGGTCTGGTACCTGGAACGATGACTTTGAGAAAATTAGTGACCAGGGTGGTCAGCACAAGTACACCCTGGATATCACCAGCAAGTGGCAGTTGGTTGGCCCGTTCCCGCCTCTGGCAGAGGGAACAAATATGGAATTTGAGATCAGCATGTTCCTGCAGAATCCACCCGCTGGATCGCGTCTCAATTACTACGGTACCAGTTTTGTCTATATTATCGGCCAGCCTGGTGTAGAGCCCTTTGAATGGCAGCCCTATCAACTGGATGGCACACCTATACCACAGAAGGGTTTGAGTGGTGGAAAAACAACCCTAGGTTACAACTATACCAATGAACCCGCGGGTCGCTTTATGCAAATGGCGACCAATATGAGTCCCGGCAACGGTCAGCCCTTTGTCAGGGGTCGCCGGCTTCACCACACCAGTTTTGTCAATGGCATTCATGGAGAACGCGATGACAACCCGGTGTGGACAGAGCAGGCTGGCAAAGCGGGAAATCACTACATCAATCACTCCTGTGCATCCTGCCATGTGCGCAATGGCCGCGCACTGGTTGAAGATGTCGGTGTCACCCTCGACAAGTGGGTGTTTAAGGTAGCTGACCAAAACAGTGATCCCATGGCAACCATTGGCAGTGTTCTGCAGCCAAGTCAAGTCGCGGGTAGTTCCGAGGGATCTGTATCACTGGGACAATGGACTGAGCAAAGTAATGGTCTACGCTCACCCAACTACCAGTTCAGTGGCCAGACCCCACCGCGTTTCTCCGCCCGAATTGCTCCCCAGCTAGTGGGCATTGGCCTGCTTGAAGCAGTGGATGAATCCACCATCATGGCATGGGCTGACCCGGATGATATCGATGGTAATGGAATTTCTGGCAGAGCGTCGGTTGTAGACGATGAAATCAACGATGTTCATCGGCTTGGTCGCTTTGGCTACAAAGCCACCACCTTCAGTGTGAAACACCATATCTCGTCAGCATTAAACACCGATATGGGTGTTATGACAGCAATGAAGCCGCAGCCTGATTGTGGCAGCCAGCAAACCAGCTGCGGAAGCTCTGGCGCCGAACTGGCAGAGGAGCATGTCGACGACCTGGTGACGTATGTCTCCCTGCTGGGTGTAGGTGCCCGCAGGAATTACGATAATCAGGCTGGCGAAAACCTGTTTGCAGAAATTGGCTGTGCAGGCTGTCACAGACCTTCGATGGTTACCAGTCAGTACCATCCATTGGCTGAATTGAGAGGTCAGACCATCTACCCCTACAGCGACATGTTGCTTCACGACATGGGAGAGGGACTGGCGGATAATCTAGGTGAGGGGGTTGCCAGTGGCGCCGAATGGCGAACCGCACCGCTCTGGGGGCTTGGCCTGGCTAAGAATGTGATGTTGGGCGATGAAAAGGGTAATGACTCGGTTTCACTTGCCCGCCGTTTGGACGATATTAATCGCATTGGCTATCTGCATGATGGGCGCGCCCGAACTATTGATGAAGCAATTCGTTGGCACGGGGGTGAGGCCCAGAGCTCAAAAGAAGCCTACGAGGACCTCTCCACGCAAAGCAGGGACCTACTGCTGGAGTTTCTGGAAAGCCTGTAAGTCCACAAACAGTTCGGGATATATGTGGTTTATAACTTCAGTAGCCGGGCTAAGTCGGTGACCTTTAGTGATGGCCAAACAGTCAATGCATCCGCCAGTGTAGGTGCAACAACCATTCCAGCGCATGACAATGGTTCAAGCTTTGTGTTTGACTCAACCGACTTTATCGGTGCGGTCAAGCCAGGTGCAACGCCATGGTGGGCTGAGTGGGCAATTCCAGGCTCAGTGGCTATAGCAGACTAATTTGGAATTGTAGTTACACTAAAAGGCCCCGATTTCGGGGCCTTTTTTTTTATCACAATAAATTGAGCTCATAGAACCACCCTCTCACCGAATTTTTACTCGCAAAAGTATACTAATAAGGTATTGTCGCGCGTAACTATAAAAACTTAAATAGCGAGTTTACTTATGTCCTTGCGTCAATCTTGGCCAGTCTGTATCTTAATTTTTTTACAAGCCTGTGGCGGTGGAGGCGGTGGTGCTGACGAACTCACACCGGATACCACAAAGCCGGTTATTACATTAAATGGGCAGGCACAGATATCGTTGAATGTGGGTGATACATTTTCCGATCCCGGTGCCACTGCGACGGACAACGTTGATGGAACTTTCGCTGCCACTCCCTCGGGCTCTGTAAATACCTCAGTTGCTGGCGAGTACAGCATTACTTACACAGCTACCGATAAAGCAGGCAATATCGCGACTCAAACCAGAACAGTGATCGTTGAAGAGTCAGCTCCGCCCGCTGATACCACAGAGCCGGTTATTACATTAAATGGACTGGCACAGATATCGCTGAATGTGGGTGATACATTTACTGATCCCGGTGCCACTGCGACGGACAACGTTGATGGAACTTTCGCTGCCACTCCCTCAGGCTCTGTAAATACCTCAGTTGCTGGCGAGTACATCATTACTTACACAGCTACCGATAAAGCAGGCAATAGCGCTAGTGCACAGCGCACCGTCACAGTATCTAATACTACGCCACCCTCATCTGATGGTGATGAGTTATCAGTGCTCAAAGATGGTTTAGTCGCTGATATCTGGGGTGGTCCGACAAAATTTGCCGCTTTTGATTCCGAAAGTACACCTGCCTGGCAGAACTGCATTGTAAATGGCGTGACTGATAACTGCCCAAGTATTGATTGGCAAGTTGATAATGACACTCAACATGGGGATGTTCTTCAGGTTAGCTACACGGCTAATGCTGGTCATGCTGGGTTGGTAATTGGCCCCACTACCGCGGTTGACCTTGGGGATTATGCTCAGGGCAATTTGGAGTTTGATCTAAAAATAATCAACGCTGGAAGTAACAATCTCTCCGGTGGCTTTTTGATTAAAACCGAAACCACTCAGGCAGATAACTCGGGTGAGCTTCAGGTTGCCAGCATCGATGTTAATAGCAGTGCCTGGCAGTCAATAAGTTTTCCAGTGTCCTCGCTTACCGCTAGTGGTGCTGTAAACCTGTCCAGTATTACCGTGCCCCTGGTATTTTTTCCTGCTGATGGAACAGGCGCAGGCTTGGTTTATCAAATCGACAATATACGCTTTACGGGTATTACTGATGGCGCTACACCGCCCACCGAACCTGGTGGCGAGAATGGTAATGGCAATCCCAGCAACTATACATTGAAAAATTATGGCGCCGGTAGTGTAGCGGATACCATCTATACAGCCAGTCATCGATGCAAAGACGATTATGGTTATTGGGTTGAAAATGCTGGGGTTATTTCTACTCAACACGATATACAGAAAAGAGGTTGTGATCAGGCCACAGGAACACCCACTGGAGATATCACTAAACTGTACCCACATTTGACCGGTCCCGCCGCAGAGAAGCCCACCCAAACCCATAAATGGTGGGGTTCTGTCTCATTTCTCGGTGAGATGGCTGTGGGTGATTATACTGATGCGGCTTATATTACGCCGGATCCTATTTCAGCGCGTATCACTGACAAGGGTGTAAGAGTAAGCAGCATTCCTGCTGGACTTCAGCTCGCTAATGAAAAGCTGTTTAGGTACCAACCTTCAGATCACGCAGCTGAGGTATATGAAGGTATTGCAATTGCTAATTCCAATTATTCCAATTTGGATGCCTACGTCAAAGATCACAGTGCTGGCTCGGTAACTGTGATGTGGAAAAGCGGTAATACTGACGTAATGGAAGC
>Ga0213866_10000480_pt1 | contig 32190 bp, 26 predicted proteins | sample PICome_11_FD_160079 | JGI IMG/M metagenome (GOLD analysis project Ga0213866, IMG submission 160079) | Coastal seawater microbial communities near Pivers Island, North Carolina, United States - PICO284 | ecosystem: Environmental > Aquatic > Marine > Coastal | place: USA: North Carolina... | reverse complement strand
GCCGGGGTGGTCGTTGTCCTGGTAGGTCACCGGGCCGACCTCGGTCATGCCGTGGTGATCGAAGAGCTTGGCCCCCCAAGCCGACTCGATGCGCTGACGCACCGCAGGGAACGAGCCGCCCGGTTCGCCGGCGACGATGAGACGTCGTACCGAAGAACCGGCAAGGTCGATGCCTTCGGCGCTTGCAACCTCGGCCAGGTGCATCGCGTAGGTCGGCGTGCAGCAGAGGGTGGTGACTTGATTGTCGGCGATCATTAGTAAACGGGCGCTCGAACTCATCCCGCCACCGGGCAGGCACAGCAGCCCGCACTGTGCCGCGGCCTCAAACGCGGTCCAAAACCCAAGGAAAGGCCCGAATGAGAATGCGAAGAGCACGCGATCGCCCGCTTTACAGCCCGCGTGCTCGAAGACCAGCCGCCAGACATCCAGCATGGCCTGCCAGGACTCGGCGGTGTCGAGGACGCGCATCGGTCGGCCCGTCGTTCCGCTGGTCTGGCAGAACCGGGTGTAGTGTTCGAGCGGATAGCTGAGGTTGTTGCCGTAGGGCGGGTGGGCGAGTTGGTCGTCGGCGAGCTGCTGCTTGGTGGTCAGCGGCATGCGCGCAATGAATTGCTCAAGCGTGATGTTCGACGGATCATCGAGCCCGGCCTCGCGCAGGATCGGCTGGTAGAACGCGTTGCCCTCGAGGAGCAGCGTGAGCAGCGAGCGGAGCGCGTCGAGTTGTGCGGACGCGTCTTGATTCATGACGGCTTAAAGAGGGTAACGAGCAGGCCGCCGGACGCCGCGAGGATAATGCCCACGTAGAACACCGGGTGGATCGAGGCGAGCCCGGCCTTGGGTGGGTGCCAGGCGAGAGAGACCACGGCATTGACGATCGGTGCGCCCGCGAAAATGATCGACATGATCACCGGCACCATCTTTGGGTCGCCCGCCTTCGCGAACGCGAGCAGCACGCAGAACGCTCCGGCCGCGCCGACGACGCCGGCGACCAGCGACCAGCTTACGCCGCGCGTGTTGGTCAGGAAGTCCCACGACGCGCCGCTGGTGACGAGGATGAACAGCGGCGCGAGGACGGCGGTCAGGAAGTACGCGAGCCCGACAAAGAGGAAGGCTTTGTAGCGCGCGTTGGGGTCGGTCTTGGGCTCGAAGGCCATCACCCCGGTGTGGATGAAGATGCCGTAGAGCCCCCAGAAGACGACGGTCATGAGGGCGAGGATCAGCCAGGTGTGGCTCGAAGAGGCGAGGGTGGGCGAGGACATAGGGTTTCTCGAGGAGGTGATTAAATCAGTCAGCGGATTCGTCAACGGTCAATCGTTGATCGATTTCAGTCGGCAGCGGGGCGGCGCTGAACTTGCCGGAGCCCGCGGGCTTGATCGCGTAGACAACTTTTAGTGTGCCGGTGGCGATCGGCTCGGGTTCGCCATCCTTGGTGAAGGTGAAGCCGTAGGTGACGGACTTGTCGGTCTTTGCGGCGACGCGGACGGCGATTGCGAAGGTGTCTTCGAAGCGGAGCGGGCGTCGGTAGTCGCACTGGGCGCTGACGCGCGGGAACCCGGCTACGTCATCTCCGACATCGCGGTGCACGCTCAGGCCGAGGCTGCGGAGCAGCGCGTGCTCGGCGTCTTCCATATAGCGGAAGAAGTTGGCGAAGTGCACGATGCCCGCGGCGTCGGTCTCGCTGAAGGCGACCTGTCGTGTTATCTCGAAGGGGCTTTGCATAGTGTCTCCAGGACGGACGCGACGGAGTCGGACATGGCCGAGGCGCTGAACTTTTCCAAGACCGCGGCCCGGCCGGTTTCGCCAAGGGCTTTGCGGCGCGACTCATCGGTGAGCAGCGTCGCCAGGGCCTCAGCCAGCGACGACGGGTTGCCGGGCTTGTACAAGATACCCCCGCCGGTCTGCCCGATCACCTCGGCCAGCCCCGCGTGGTCCGGTTCGATGACCGGGATACCGACCGCGTTGGCTTCCAGCACGTACAGGCCGAACGATTCGCCGTAGGTGGCGGGCACGCTTAAGACGGTCATCCCCTGCAGGGAGGCGACTTTCTCGTCGAAGCTGACGTTCTTTTGGATGGTGACCCTGTCTTCGAGACCTGCGTCGTAAAACCTGCGGAACTGCGCGATGACGTACTGCGCATCCTTTGGCGTTGCGGCGCCGACCAGGTGCAGCCTTGCGTCACCGAGTTGGCCGCGTTCGTGCAGGAGGAGGTAGGCGTCGACGAGGTCGCCGAGCCCCTTGGTCTCGCACAGTCGTGCGAGGTAGCCGATCACTGGCGGATCGGGGCTAGTCGCTTGCGCGGGGTAGCGTTCGGTCTCGATCCCGTTGTAGACGACGTGCAGTTTTTCGCCGGGCAGGGAGAGGCGCTCGGCCATGAGTCTGCCGTGGTAGTTGCTGACGGGCAGGAAGGCGTCGGCACGTTTGGCACAGTCGGTCAGCAGCGACCAGACACGATCACACCACGGATCGGGCAGGCCGTCGATAAACGTGTCTTCGCCCTGGAGCGTGCAGGCGATCTTGCAGTTCAAGGCGTCGGCGATCGGTGCCGCCAACCCCAGCAGCAGCGCGTTGTTGAGCAGCACGACGTCGGGCTGTTCTCGTTCTTCTTGCAGGTGAGTGATGAGTCGGTCGATCTCGTGCTGGGTCTTGCCGCTCTGCCCCAGCAGCATCTGCTCGGTCATCCGGCCCAGTTCGTCGGGGCTGGTCATATCCGCGCGGTTGGCGGCCTTGCGCAGCAGCCCGGGCCGGTCGAGCAGACGTTCGACAAAGGCGGGTGCGTGACGGAACAACGCTGATTTGGTCTGCAGGTACATGTTGATCCCGCCCATCTGGACATCGTCGCCATCGATGCCTTCTTTGTGATCGAGGACCAGCGGGAGGTAGAGCGCGTTGATCGCCGCGTCGTGTCCGCGTTGTCTCAACCCACGGACGAGCACTTCGTCGTGCAGGCAACTCCCGCAATGGAAGTTTCCGGTGCCGGGGGTGAGCAGCAGGATCTTCATGTGCAGGTGCCTGGTTCAGCCCGTGGGTTGTTCGATGGGCAGCGGGCGTCCATACGCCAGCGGCTCGGGCACGTCGACGAATTCGGCAACGCCCTCAAAGAGGGCAGAGAAGTCGGTCGAGACCTTGCCGATCAGGCAGTCGGTCAGGTCGCTGCGGAGTTGTGGGTGCTTCTTGAGCAGCTTGCCGAACGAGAAGCCGTCGGTGTAGAAGGCGTAAACGAGCTTGCGCATCGCCTCGATCGCGTGTTGAAATTGATCGGTGTAGTGCTCGAAGTTGGCGGCAGAGACGTCGTCGGCTTCGAGGGCCTGATGAATCGCGTCCGCGGCGAGTTCGCCGCTGATCAATGCGAGAAAGACGCCGGTTGAGAAGACGGGGTCCATAAAACTGAACGCGTCGCCGGTGAGGACCAGCCCGTCTGTAGCGCTGTACTCCGAGCGGTACGAGTACTCGCCGGTTACCCAGGTCTCGCCGAACTGCTCGGCGTCCTGCATGACGTCTTCAACCCATTTGTTGCAGGCGATCTCACGCTCGATCACCGCGAGCGGGTCTTTCACGCCGTCTCGGTACAGGTAGTCTTTATCGCCGACGACGCCTAGGCTGATCCGGTCGTCGTGCAGCGGGATGTGCCAGAACCAGCCCTTCTCGGGGATGTAGGCGACGGTGGTCGCGCCCTCATCAACCCCTTCGCCGCGTTTGCCGCCCTTGTAGTAAGTCCAAAGCGCGATCTTGTTGAGCTCGGGGTCACGCTTGCGCTTCCAGCCCATCGCGTTGGCGCTGAATCCATTGCGCCCGGATGCATCGACCACGGCCGAGGCGCGTAGCTCGATTGATTGCCCGGTCTCGTCGAGTGCTTCGATCCCGACGACCGCGCCGGCGTCGTCTTTGATCACGCGCTTAGCCGAGACACCGAAGCGGACCTGCGCGCCGTGCTCGCGTGCGTTCTCGACCATCATCATGTCGAAGGTGCTGCGCTCGACCTGCCAGGTCTGGCCCGCGGGGTGGCCGTCGAGGTGGTCGGAGAAGTAGAAGGGTTGGGACATCCGCCCGTCGGTCGTGGCGAACTGAACGGAGTGTTTCTTGACGAAATCGGTTGCGTTAAGCTTCTCGACCATACCCAGGCGGTTGAGCGTGCTATAGCAGAACGGCACGAGCGATTCGCCGACGTGGTAGCGCGGGAACTGATCTCGCTCCAGGACAACGACACGTCGGCCGTGCTGGGCGAGGATCGTCGCGGCGGTCGCGCCGGCGGGTCCTGCGCCGATCACGATCACGTCGTAAGCGTTGCTCGGGCTGATCATGTGTCTTCCTCTGGGGACGCCAGCGGGGGCAGGATCTCGATGATTTGGGCGAAGGCCCGGCCGTCCGGTGTCGTCAGTTCGTTCTTGCGGCCGTACAACGGGCCGCCTGACACATTTAAGGCCTCGCAAAGCAGCTTGTCCGGAGAAACTTTCAAAAAAGCCGACGGATTAGATACATACGCCACGCCGTGCTCCCGCAGCACCCGGCCCAGGGGCACCTGGCAGGACTCGACCAGCCCGCGTGTCTCGTCATCAAAGGTCGAGAGGTCGATACGGATCGCGCCGAACTCCTGCGGTCGGCCGTCGGTTTCGCCGTAGAGCACAACCTGCCGAAAGATGCTGTCTCCCTCGATGCGCTTGACGTAGACGCGCAGGCCCATCGTTTGCTTGTGGTAGGTCTCAAGGGTGCCGGTCATGTCCCGGTCGTGCGCCAGCAGCGAGCGGTAGGGCTCGGGCAGTTCGTCGGCCTCGAGGATCGAGGCGTGCGTGACCCCCTGGCTGGCGTCGCAATTGAAGCACGATAGCGGGTAGAGGATGTCACTGATCGGTGAGTCGGTGGCGCTCATGCGTAGCGGACTCCGCGGTGCTCGGGTTTGAAGAAGGCGTAGAGCAGGCTGTCGATCCGAAGCAGCGTCTGACGCGGGATGACCAGCTCATCGCCCTCGATCGTCATCAGTTTATCTTCGACGTAGCCATTGAGTATGTCGGCCCATTTCTCGAACGGGTCGACTCCGAACTTCTCGATGAATGGTTTTCGACTGATCCGGCCGAGCTTGATCTGCAAGACCCACTCGCGGATCAACGCCTCTTCCTGGGTAATCGGAAGGGCGCGGTACACGGGCTGATCACCAGCGGTGACGGCCGAGATGTAGGGCACGATGTCGTGCTGGTTCTGCACGTGCATCCCGCCCCCGTTTGGCATCGTGAGATAACCGAACGACGAGACTCCGACCGCGAGCATGTCAGCGCCCGACCACAGCGCATCGCGGTAGACGAATTTGATCTTCTCGACGTCGCGGACCGCGGTGTAGGCGCTGGTTACGGTGTAGCCGTCCTTCTCGAGCGCCTCGTAGGCCTCGGTCACCCAGCGTCGCTTGGTGCCCCAGTCGGCGACGGGGGCCTCGTCCTTGCCACTCGCTTTCATAGCTTTGTAGATGGTCGTGTTGTAGGGCACCTCCATCTGGTAGATCGTCAGCGCTTGGGGCTTGAGCTTGAGTGTCGTCTCGATGTTGCGTTGCCAGTTCTCGTCGGTCTCGCCGAGCATGCCCGAGATGAGGTCGATGTTGACCTGCTCGAAGCCGGCGTCGATGGCCCAGTCGTAGGCGTTGCCGACCTGCTGGCTGCGGTGGGCGCGGTTGTTGAGTTCGAGGATCTCGTCGTTGAAATTCTCGATGCCCAGCGATAGGCGCGTGACGCCGAGTTCCTTGAGGCAGGCGAGTTTCTTCGTGCTCAGCGTACCCGGCTCGCACTCAAACGCGACCTCCTGGACCTCGCTCCAATCGAGCACTTCCTTGAGACCGTTAAACAGGTAGGTCAGCTGTTTCTCGGAGAGGTAGCTGGGGGTGCCGCCGCCGAAGTAGACAAACTTGAGCTTACGTCCTTTGATGCGCTGGGTCCGGGCGTAGCGTTTGGTCTCTTTGAGCACCGCGTCCAGGTATTCGCTGACCTCGTCACGCGTCTTGTCGGTGTACACGCGGAAGTAGCAGAAGTGGCATCGCTTGCGGCAGAAGGGGATGTGCACGTACAGGCCCAGCGGCGTGCCGGGCGCAGCGGGGGTATCGAACGCGGCCAGCGCGCTATCTCTATGGTTAGTCGACCAGGTCGAGAAGGGCGGGTAGTTGGAGACGAAGTAGTTGCCGACCGTCGTCTTCTTATCGTCCGCCTCGAGCACGGGCAGTGGGGTGTTGTCGTTCTCGCTCATCGCGGGTCAGTCCGTCTTGGGTGTACTCGAAGGCTTGAAGGCGTAGATGTTGCCATCTTCAGCGCCGACGACCAGCAGGCCGGGCGTGACCGCAGGGCTAACGGCGATCGCGGCGCCGAGGTCCTGCTGCCAGAGTGTTTGCCCCTTGGCAAGATCGATGATCGTCAGTCGGCCACCCGCGGAGCCGAAGACGGCGCGATCGCCCGCGATGACCGGTGCGCCCTCGATACCGCCGTGCGTGCGGATGTCCCAGACCTTCTCGCCGGTCTCCGGGTTGATGCAGTACAGCCGACGCCCGCGGGTGCCGATCAGGACGCGGCCCTCCGCGACGGCGGGCGAGCCGACGTAGGGGAACTCGCGGTCGCTGAACCGCCAGGCAATTTCCTTCGCTTTCAGATCGATGGCCAGTACTTCGCCTTGCATGTGACCGATGTAGGCGCGGCCGTTGCTTAGCGCCGGCATGCCCGCGACCTCGCCGCCCAGTTCGATCTCGCCTTTGCCTTTGCCGGTCTGCAGGTCGATGAGGTGCATCATCGTGTCGCAGCCGCCGAGGACGATGGTGTCGTCGTTGAGCGTGATGCCGCAGTTGATGTAGTCGCCGGTCTCGTAGGTCCATCGCTTCTTGCCGGTCGCCGCGTCAAGGCAGTACAGTAGGCCGTCGTGGCTGCCGACGATGACGACCTTGGCCTTCGTGCCGTCTTCTTCGGTGATGAAGGTGACGCCCGCCGCGCCGGAGATGCGGCCCTCAGTTTCGAAGCGCCACTTCTGCTGGCCGGTCGCCGCGTCGATGGCGAACATTGCGCCACCGTCCGTGCCGATGTACACGACCCCTTCGTCGTAGACCGGCGAAGCGTCGATCAGCGTGCCGCCTGCGAAGGTCCACTTTTTCTTGCCCGTCTTGGCGTCGATCGCATGCAGGTGTTTGTCTTCAGACCCGACATAGACCACGCCGTCGACAACGATCGCGGAGGAGAGCACTGCGCCGTTGGTCTTGTAGGTCCACGCGGGGGTGTATGCGTTCTGGAGTTTGACCTCCGCAATGCCCGTGCCCTGCAGCCCGCCGCGCGGGTGGGGCCAGTCGCCATCGCCCGCAAACGCTAGCGCAGCGCACAGCACGCAGAGCAGCATCAGCAGCAGTCGCAAGATGTTGGGGGGTTGTGTTCGCATCGCGGTTTAGTTGTACGCCGTGGTGTAGAGCGTCAGGAAATCGTCGGCGGTGATCGGTCGGGGATTGAAGTTTGCTGTCCATTGTCCGCTGGCCTTCTCGGCCAGTGCGGGGAATGCAGCCGGGTCGGCACCGAGGTCGGCGAGGCTCGTCTTCAGGCCCGCATCCGCCAGCAGCGCCTGCAAGCGGTCGGCCAATTGGTCGGCGCCTTTGAGCCCGGCAATCGCCGCCAATTCATCGTATGCCTGGTTCGCCGTGGTATCTGACGCGTTAAAGCGGATGACGTGCGGCAGCATCACGCCGACGGCTTGGCCGTGGATCGTGCCGTACTGTGCGGTCAGAGGGTTTGCACACGAGTGCGCCGCGCCGAGCATGCTGTTTTCGATAGCGAGACCGGCGTAGGCCGCGCCCAGCAGCATGTCGCCGCGGGCCTTGGTGTCGGCGGGGTCTGCGATCACGCGGGGCAGGGCGTTGACCGTCAGCGCAAACGACTCGGCGGCGTAACGCATCGAGATGTCGTTGCGGCGTGTACAGACATAAGACTCGACCGCATGCGTGATCGAATCGATGCTTGTACAGGCCGCGACGCTGTCGGGTTGGGTCAGCGTGAGCGCCGCGTCGAGCAGTGCGATCGCGGGCAGCGCCTTGGGGTCGCCACAGGCCATCTTCATGTGCGTGTCCTCGTCCGCGATCAATGCGTAGGACTGGGCCTCGCTGCCCGTGCCGTGCGTGGTGGGCACGGCGATGAGCGGGAGCATTGGCTTGTCGGCGTGCTTCTTGTGATGGTAATCCGCCATCACGCCGCCGTTGGTGTAGATGAAGTTGCAGCCCTTGGCGGTGTCAATTGCCGAACCTCCGCCCAGCCCGACCAGCAGATCGGGCGCAAAGGCCTTGGCCGCGGTGACGGCTTCATCGACGTCAGCGGTCGAGGGGTTTTCGTGAACGCGTGTAAAGGTCGTCGCCTCGAGCCCGGCGGCGTTGACGATGTTCAGGCCGCGCTCGGTGTGGCCGGCCTGGGTCACGCCGGGGTCGCTGATGATCATGACGCGTTTGGCACCGAGCTCGACTGCGAGGTTGCCCAGGTGCTCGATCGCGCCGTCCCCGAACACCAGACGCGTGCCGGGGGTGTGGTCGAGGTCCGCAGGCGCGGGGGTGGTAATCGTCGTCATGCGCCTGCTCCAGCGGGGGCATGATGGATGGCTCGGCGTTGATAAAGGAACTCAAACAGATTGCCTTCGTGCGGCTGGTCCCACTGTGCGCTGCTGGTCGGCGCGGGGCCGAGATTCAGCCGCTGGATATCGCGGCAGCGCAGCAGGTAGTCGGTAAAGGTCTTGTCCTGCGTGATGGCGCTGACGACGAGCGTCCCGCCGATCTTCCGGAGCACCTCGTCCTGCGGCAATTCAACCACAGACGCGAAGGGGAACATGAACTCGGTGTTGCACAGCGGGTGGTCCCAATGATCGCAATGCACGAGCGTGGGTAGTACGTAAGTCCGCCCTTCGAAGGTTGAAAGCCGAGGCGTCCCACCACGGGCCGCCTCGGTCAGGTCCGCAGCCCCCGGCGACTGCAAACCATTTGTGATCTGATTGTCCGCCCACTCGGCGACCTTCGGGTTCGCAAGTGCGGAGAGCTTGGCGCTCGGGTCGTCGTTGGGCAGTGGGGCGATCTGCGCGAGCTTTTCAGCGAGGGCTAGCGCAATTGCCTTGCCGTGACGCGGCACGATGAGGGTCGACGCGTTGATGCAGGACCGCCCGGAGTTTGCCGCGATCGACTGCACGATGAGGTCGACGTACTGCTCCCATTGATCGATGCAGTCTTCGCCGATGATGACCTTGGACCAGCCCGGGCCGTGCACTTCGACGCGTGGGTTGCCGCCGTACTGTTTCATCGTCGCTTCGCCGCCGAAGATGATGGAGCGGTCGCAGAGGTCCATGACGGAGGCCGAGCCCTCGTGGTCGGTCGGGTAGAAGCCGAATGCTTCTTCGGGGACGCCCGCAGCGATCATCGCCTGGATGACGCGCCAGGGTGTCCAGGGCTCATCGCTGCCTGGCTTGATAATCACCGGCGTTTTGAACGCGATCGAGGGAAGCCACAGCGCGTTGACGCCCGGGGAGTTGCTCGGCATCACCATGCCCAACGCGTTGGTCGTCGGGAAGAAGCTCACGTCCGTGCCGTTGACTTCGCCGTAGCCCTTGTCGATCACATCCAGCGGGATGCCGCGTGTCAGGCCACGTACGATGTCGTCCAGATGCGTGAGCCCGTCGTGGACCTTGGCCATGTTCGCGCGGACGAGGGTGTGCGGCAGGCCACTGGTGCGCGAGAGTTGCTGCACGTAGTCGTCTGCGGTCTGCGTGGTGTCACCCATCGGCAGCTCGGCGGACATGAAGAGCTCGCCGGCCTTCGCGGACATCTCGATCAGGTCTTTGCAGGGGATCGCGTCGAGTGCCGCTTTTGCGGACGCGAACTTGCTCGCATCACGGCGGAGCAGCCCGGCGTTGCCGACGGACATCTCGGCGACGGTTTCGCCGGTACCGAGGTCTTTGATTGCCCGGGTGTTGAGGCTGCGATACGTCGTGCCCAGGCGGAGGATCGGGATGTGCGGGAGGTCGGGCATGGGTACTGCTTAATAGACGCCTTCAACAATCTTAGACGTGCTGGCGCCGAACGGCCTTACTTCTGACACGCCGTCCCACGGGTACTTCTCCGCCCAGGGTTCGACGCGTTTCGCTTCGTCGCGTTCGAGGAAGCGGGGCATGAACAGCTCTTTGGTGAGCGTGGTGAGTTCGACTCGGCCGAACTCGCCGTAGTCGACGGCCTTTGCCGTGTCATCAGGGTCGACGACGCGGAGCACGGCGCGGGGCTGGGGGCAGTAGTAGGTCGTTGCCCAGGCGTTCTCTTTGATGTTGTCGCGGTGCGGCGCGACGCCCATGAGCGTGTTGCCGTAGGTCGGGTAGAAGCCGACGCCGGCCGTGCCCATGCTATCGCCGTCGGGCTGCTCGCAGACCTCTTCGATGAGGAAGCGGGTGTACTGCGGGTCCATCGTGGTACCGCCGACGAACGCGCCTTTGATGCCCATCTTGACCAGCGACATGCGTTCGCTGAGCGCTTCGAGGAGTTTGGGCGTGGTGAAGAGCGCAGTGACCTCGCGGTGGCGGAGGATGGTCATCGCCTGGTCGATCGCGTGGGCCATGTAGGCCTTGGCCTGGTTGGGCTGGCCCTCACGGATGACGCGCTTGACCCAACGGGGGTCGAGGTCGACAAAATAAACGGACGAGTCGCGGCAGTGCGCGAGGTGCTCGATCGCCAGGCGCAAACGGCGTGGGCCGGTCGGGCCGATCATCAGCCAGTTGCCGCCGCGCGGGAAGTGCTCGTCGCGGAGGGTCTTGGCGAACTGGGTGTAGTCGTACTGAAAGTCTTCCCAGTTGACGCGCTGCTTGGGCATGCCGGTCGTGCCGCCGGTCTCGAAGACGTTGTAGGGTCGGCCGGCGAACGCGCGGGGGATCATCTGCTCGTGCGGGATGAAACGCAGGACGGTGTCCGCGTCGAAGTGGTCGAACGTCGTAACGAGGTCGTCGAAGGTCTGCACGCTTGCCGGGTCGATGCCGTGCTGCTTGGCATAGTCGATCCAGTATGGTGTACCGGTGTCCTCGCTGAAGTGCCAGGCGATAGTCTCGCGGACGTGCGCGTCGAGCGCGGCCTTGGCCTGTGCGACCGGGTCGGTGGTGGTGGGGGAGGTGCTAGTCATTTTTCTTAGGGAAGAACTTGTCAATCGTGTCGCTGCCCGGGGCCTTGGTCGCGAGGGAGACGGCGACGAGTGTCACGAGGCATGCGGCGAACATCACCGCGACCGGCATGATGCCCTCGGTCGGGTGCTTGGCGCCTACGTTTTCGCTGAAGAGTTCGGTGAATAGCAGGTGCTCGCCGCCGAAGCCCGACTGTGCGAAGAAGTAGGCCCAGACGCCGGTCGTGACCAAGAGCGATGCGTAGACGCCGGCCTTGGTCGTGCGCTTCCAGTACACCGCAGCAAAGACGATCGGGAACAGCGCGCCGAAGCCGCTGAAGCACCACACAGCGAGCGGGAAGATGCCTTTGCCATCGGCGAACAACGAGATGACGTACGTGATCGCGACGATAGCGATGACGAACGCCCGGCCGATCCAGAGCTTCTGGCTGTCGGTGTAGCGGTCTTCGCCGGTCGCGTGGACGACGATGTCCTTGGTAAACATCGTGCCGACGCACATGAATTGCGAGTCGAGCGAGGACATGATGGCCGCGAGGATGCCGGCGGTGAGCAGGCCGGTGAGCCAAGGGTTTTTCAGCAGCACGCCAACCATCTTGCCCAGCACCGCGTTGGGCGGCGAGTCGATGCCCATGCCCGCGGCCCAGATGCCGATGAGCACGCAGGGCACCCAGACGATCATGATGCACACCGGGTGCAGGATGACGGTGGCGCGGAAGGTCTTGGCGCTGCGCGCGGTCAGCCAGTTCTGGAACAGGTGTGGGAACATCCCTACCGACAGCGGGATGAACAGGTAACTGAAGAAGTGCAGGCGCCCGATCTTGCCTTCGCGGGCCAGGTGCTCGGGGGCGTTGTCCGCCACGGCCTGCGACGCCGCGTTCATCCCGCCCAGCGCATCGGAGATCAGAATGAAAGCGATGATCCCCGTGGCCATGAACACCAGCGTTTGGAAGGTGTTCGCCCATGCCGCGCCGCGGACGCCGGACATAAAGACGTAGATCAGGACGACGCTGGAGATGACCAGCCCGGTCAGCCAGGGGGGGACGGCGCCGTTGGTTGAAGCAAAGAGTTCGGGGAACGCGCCGGGGTTGGGGCCCTTGGGCCCGGTGACGCCGGCCACGACCGTGCCCGCGCCCATGATGCCGATCAGGAGGTATGGCACGACCAGCGCGACGAGGATCGGGAACATGACGTAGCCGAGCTTGTCGGATTCGAACCGGTCACGGAAGAACGCGCACTGGGTCATGTAGCCGTGGCGTTTGCCGATCGCCCAGAGCTTGATGCCGACGAGGAAGAAGACGGCCGAGTGGATGAGCCCGGACCACGAGGCCATGAGCCCGTAGGTGCCGATGCCGTAGCCGAACGCCTTACCCGTCGAGCCGACGAGCGCGAAGGCGGTCATCGTCGTGCCGAACACGCTCATTAAGAGTACGAATGGACCGATCGAACGCGAGGCGACAAAGAAGTCTGCGCTGGTGCCGCGGAAAAACCGGCTGCACACGATGCCCAAGCCCACCAGCAGGGCGAGGTAGATGCCGACGACGATCATCGGAATCATGCCGAGCCCCCTTCGGACGCCTGTGTTTCGTCGGCCTCATCCGCCCACGCTTCGATGTCGCTTGGCCAGGCCCACTTGACCGCCGCCGCCCACAAGAGCGCCGCAGCGAGTGAAAATAGCGCGTGGTAGCCCAGCCCGATCGGCAGGAAGCCGAAGATCAGGGTGCGATCATCCCAGTACCAGACGTCCTGGTGCAGGATGAACAGCAAGACGAAGACGATCCAGATCCATTTATTTTTCATCGTGCCTTACTCCGCCTCTGCCGAGATCGCGTATAGGTGGGACTGCGTCGCGACGTACAGCACGCCGTTGGCGACGATGGCGCTCGAGTAAATCGGGGCGGGGAACTCGACTTCGGCGAGGACTTCTTTTTCCGGGCTGGCCTTGAGGATGGTCAGGATGCCGTCTTCATTGCCCAGGAACACCTTGCCGTCCGCGACGAGGGTGGACGACCAGATGTGGCCCAGCGTGTTGTGGTCCCACTTCTTCTCGCCGGTCTTCGCGTCCAGGCAGAACAGGTGGCCGGAGTAGTCGGCGGCGTAGATGAGCCCGTCGGCGACAGACACCGTCGAGATGGTGCGGTCGATCTCGGTGAAGTCCCAGACGACCTTGGCGACGCCGTCGGTGACCTGTGTCGGGTCGACGCAGATGAGTCGGCCGACACCTTCGCCGTGCTCGGGGTCCTGGCCGATCGGCGCGTAGATCAGGCCGTCGTGGATCACGGGCGTGGAGATGTACTCGCTTGGTCCGGGCGGGGTGGCGTAGGCGATGGCCTTGCCATCCTTATCGACACGGTAAGACGTCAGGTTGCCATCAACCTTCCATCGCTCGGGGAGGATATCGAAGTCGTCTTCATCCTTAACGGTCTTGGGGTCGAAGCCGTAGAGGTAGCCGTCGCCGGCGCCGAAGACGATCGTGGGCTTGCCGCCGAAGGCTCCGAAGGCTGGGCTGGACCAGTTGCAGTGCATGATGTTTTTGCTGATGCCGCTGGCGTCTTCACCGACGAGTTCGCCGGTCTTCGCATCGAGCGCGATGAGCGATGGGGCGTTGGGCGAGGGGATGTTGATGTGCGACCAGTCGACGCCGTTGGACGTCGCGACGTAGACCACGCCATCGACAACGAGGCAGGAGTTGGAGGTGATGTTGTGCGGGAAGATGTTGAGCTCTTCACGCATGTCGTACTTCCAGAGCACGTCCGCATCCTTGCCATCGAGCTCGATGGGGGGCTTGCCCTTGCCGGCGTAGTAGGCGCCTTCGTTTTGCAGGCCCTGGTTGCCGTTGGCCATGCCATTGAGGTCCAGGCAGACGATTTCGCAGAGGTTGGTGACGACGTAGACGCGGTCGCCGTAGACCGCGGGGCTCGAACACATGCCTAGGAACTCCCAGTCGCTGACCTTGCCGGCCCCGAGCTTGTGCAAGTTGAACTCCCAGAGTAAATCGCCGGTCTTCTCGTCGAGGCAGTAGAAGACCGAGCGGTCGCCGGTGTATTTCTCGTTGCGAGGCGAGTCGTTGTTGGTGCCCACGAGGATCTTGCCCTGCGAGACGACGGGGTTTCCGAAGGCCTGGCTGCCGAGCTTGGCGACCCACTTGACCATTTTTTGTGTGTCGGGGTCGATCTTGCCGGTGCGGCCGATCTCCTCGCCGGGGTGGAAGTCGTGAGGGATGGGCCCGGAGTCGGGCGCGACCATGTTGCGCGTCGCATCCTTGCCCCAGATTGGCCAGTCCTCTGCGAGGGAAGAAGAAGTAACCGCAGATGAACACAGATAAACGCAGATCGAGGCAAGCAGCCAAGTCGTTTGATTTTTCATCTTCATATCCATTCGAGTATTCATTGTTTGAAAGTGTTGTTGATTTCTATCTGCGTTCATCCGCGTTCATCTGCGGTTCCAAACGCATGGGATTTACGGGTTCGGGTCGACCTTGACGTTGTCGACGTACACGCGGAAGCGGGACTGGGGCGAGAAGCCGTAGATGCCCGGGCTGCCGTTGCGGTGGACGTTAGGCACCTTGACCTGGATGGTCCACGCTTCGGGCTCTTCTTCGCCACGGGGCCAGGCCTTGCCGTAGACCGTGCCGTCGGTGCCTTTCTCGTCGGGGACAACCATGGACTTGATCGTGTACCAGGTCTTGGGCTTCCACTTGAAGTCGGCGGTCTCGGCGATGCGGTTGTGGTTGGAGCTGACCTCGATGGCCTGCTTGTTGCCATCCAGTACGATCAGGTAGCGCTGGTTGATCACGCCCACGACACTCATGCCCCGGCGGTTGCCGTCGCTCATCACGTCCGCCTGCACGGTGTAGCCGCTGTCGTCGGCGTGACCCATGAAGATCATCGAACGCTGGAAGAGCACGCGGTCGAGCGTCTTGGCCAGGACCTTGCTGCCCGGCTCGTTCGGGTCTTCGCGGACCTGCCACTTGAGCCGTGCGCCCAGCCAGGGCAGCGGCGGGTGGGCGTAGGAGACGTTGTCGGTCGTGTCGGTGAGCTCGAGCTTGGCGCTGTTGAAGTCAAACGCGTAGGGCGGCGCGGGGAGCACACGGCCGCGCATCGTGCCGGAGAGGATCTTATTTGTTGCCAGATAAGCACCGGCGGAGGGCGTGTTGTTGTCTGACGCGATGACGGCACCGCCCCGGAGCTCGGCGTTCAGGCGGGCCTTGACCTTCGCGGTCGGCGGGATCCAGCTCTCTAGCAGAATCTTGTCTTCATCCGGGATCGGGACCTGGTTGCCCGCGGCGTCGATCGCGGTGTAGGTCGGCTTGACCGATTCGCCTGGACGGAGCAGGAACTCGGAGGGGTGGAGCATGAGCTTGACCGGCTTGCCGGGCTTGGGCATCTTGCCGCTGTAGGCCACTGCATCAGTGGCCACGCCGCCCGACTTATTGCCGAAGCAGTAGAGCTTCTTGGTCGAGTGGACGTAGAGCTTGCCGTTCCACACGGCCGCGGTGCCGATGGTTTTTTCGTCGCCAAAGGACGTGTGCTTGATGTCGGTCGGCTTGGTCCGGCTGGGCTCAAGGATGTACAGCCCATCGTTCCAGTAGGGGATGTAGAGCCGGCCGTCGGCGTGCAACGGGGAGGCGTGAAGCTGGTCGGCGCCGAGCTTTTTTTCCCAGAGTGTATTGCCGGTCTTCGCGTCGATCGCGAGGAGCCGGCCGTCCATCGCGCACTGGTACACGACGCCATCGACGATCGTAGGCGAGCTGGTAAACATGCTCACATCGTTGTTGCGCCAGGCGATGTAGTCGTTGTCTAGTTGGAGCTGCTGATTGCTGCCGACGGCGGCGGTGAGGGCCTGGTCGGCGCGGAGGGCGATCATGTAGCCGCGGCCTGAGTCGCCGACGTTCTCTTTGCCGTGGACCTGGATGATCAGGTCGTCAGCGGGGAAGTCCGGCGTGCCGTTGTCGTAGATCAGCGGCGAGGAGTTGACCCCGCCCATGGACATCTGGTACCGCCAGAGCGGTTGGCCGGTGCGGACGTTGACGCAGACGAGGTTGCCGCAGCCGGTGCCGGCGTAGAAGACGCGGTAGCCGCGTCGGTCCTCGAGGTGTGGCGTTGAGAAGGACGAGTCCTTGAGGAAGGGCGGCCCGACGCCGGGGGTGGAGGACCAGGCCAATTCGCCGGTATGTTTGTTGAAGGCGTAGAAGCGGTTGCGTGCCGGGCCCTCGGAGCCCCAGTTGGTGGAGATGCAGTTGACGATGGCTAAGTCGCCGTCGATGGTGATGACGCCGGTGCGGCCGTTGGGGAAGGTGAGCTTGCCGAACTGCTCCATGAGCGAGACCTGCCAGAGCTCGTTGCCATCGCGGTCCAGCGCGATGGTCAGGCCCTGCGACATCTGGACATAGACGTGTCCTGTCTCGGGGTCGACGGTGGGCCCGCCGATGGTGTAGCGGTTGTAGACGATGTCGGAGATGAAGTCGGCGTAGCTACGCGACCAGTACTGCTTGCCGGTCTCGGGGTTGAGGCAGTAGACGGTCTCGGTGAGCTGGGCGCCCTCGCCGGGGTAGCCCAGCACGTAGAGGCGCGGCCCGTCGTTGTACTCGGCGATGGCCGCAGTGCCTCGGCCTGGCACATCAAGGGTCCAGCGGAGGTTGGCGCCGTCGCCCTCGAGCGCGACGCTGGCGGGCAGGCCGGTCTGTGGGCTGTTGCCGTTCTGATAGACGCCGCGCCAGTGGAGCTGGCCATCGACGTGCTGGGTGTGTGAGGCGGGGCCATAGCTACCGGTACCGCAGGCGGCGAGCACGAGGCAGGCGGCGGCGAGGAGGCAGGCGGCGAGTGAGCGGGGGGCGTCGTGGCGCATGGGCGGCCCTGTTCGGAGGTGTAGAGAATCAGACGAGAAAAAAGTACCGTACACGTACTTTTCTGTCAAGCAATTTGACGCTAGAATCGTAGCCGAGTTACAGGCGACATGACCCCACCGACACCCCCGATCGATGACCCGCACCGCCGCCGGCTGCCCCCGCTGCTGCGGCGCTGTTGGTACGGGCTCAACCAGGCGTTTCGTAAGCGTTTGGCCACGCTTGGGATCACGCCCAACCAGTTCACCGTCCTTCGCTGGCTGGAGGAGGATGACAGCGGGGTGCGGCAGTCGGAGATCTGTGCCCGGATGGCCAGCGACCCCAACACCATCGCGGCCCTGGTCGAGCGGATGGAGGCGGATGGCATGGTCAAGCGGAAGGTCGACCCGACCGACCGCCGAGCGAGGTTGATCTCCTCGACCGCTAAGGGCCGACGGACCTACGCCAAGGCCCGCCCGATCGCGGTAGACCTGCAGGAAGAGGTGCTCCAGGCGATCCCCGCGGGCGAACGCGAGCGGCTATTGGCCCAGATCGAGATCCTCAGCGACGCCTGCCAGCTCGCGCTACAGGACGAGCCGGTGGAACAGGTCGAGGGCTAAGACCTTTTGAGTGCAAAAGATGGCAATTCTTACCCCGATGGCGTATAACTAGCTGCGGTTAGCCGTCTATGGTGAAGGCCAAGCTGTTTGGCCGCCCTCGCTCGGCATGGAGAAAAGGATCACAATCATGCGCTTATGCCCCCAAGCTGTTCTCTGCAACGTCGTTGCCGTCGCCGCGATGTCGGTCGGCCTGCACGCAACCGATGCCCACGCGGTGGATATCCCGCTGCTCAACGCGTCGTTTGAGGGCCCGGCCGTCTCCCCGCCCCCCGGCTCGGTTGACCAGGCCGACTACGTCTCGATCTTTATTGATGACTGGGACAAGGATGGTCCGCTGACCGACCTCGGCTTTATTGACGGCATCCTGGACAGCGGTGTCTTCGTCAACGTCCCGTCCGGGCCGATCCCCGCGGTCGGTAATGCGGACGGCCCGTTGGATCCGCTGAACCAACTCGGCTTTATGCAGGTCAATACCAATGCTGACGGCACGACCGAGCCGCTGAACACGATCTGGCAGGAGACCTCGACGCTCTTTTCGGCCGACACCAGCTACACGCTCACTCTCGGCGTGGGCCCGAGCGTCACCGACCCGGCCGCAGGCGGCGCGACGCTGTTGCTGCAGGTGGGCTACTTCGCCCCCTCGGGCGGCGCATTTGTCGCCGTTGCCACACGCGTGGTCGGCGACAGCGAATTGAAGAATCCGTACGACGGGGCACTACTCGCCGACCCCGGCTACCCGCTGCTCACGGATTTTTCCGCCCTCGGTTCGTCCACCGGCGAAGCGCTGGGCAACGAGATCGTCGTCAAGCTGACACAGGTCGGCGGGACCAATGGCGGGTTTATCTTCGATCATGCCCGCCTGGACGCCTCGCCCGTGCCCGAGCCCGGCTCGATCGCGTGCCTCGCCCTGGCCGGCGCGTGGTGCCTGAGGCGGCGTCGCTGACAGCGGCATCCGGCCCGGCTAGACTTGTAGTGCTTGCCGGCGATGGAGCCATAGACACATGACACGACGGGCCTTCACACTGATCGAACTGCTGGTGGTGATCGCCATCATTGGTGTTCTGATCGGAATCCTCGTGCCCGTGCTCGCCTCGGCGCGACAGGCGGCGTTCGGGTCGGTGTGCCTCGCGAATCAGAGCCAGCTGATGGTAGCGGTGCATCAGCACGCCGCGGACTTCAAGGGGCTGATCCCTTACGGACCGGAGGAAAACAACGGCGGCGAGTCCAACGGCGCGGATGATTTCTATATCGTCAACGGCATGACCACGAGCCTGATCTCGACCAAGTCGGGTGAGGCCTGCGGGGCCGGGCTCCTGATCAACGACTACCTCAGCGACACGCCCGAGGTCCTGTTCTGCCCCGGCTCGGACCAGGAAGTCCGCGTCAATGAAGAACTCGCACGCGTCGGCACCGGCTCGGCGATCAGCGGCTACAGCTACCGACACGGCGGCAACACGCTGACGGACCTGCTGAACTTCCGCATCTCCGGTGAGCCGCTGGACGACCATCTGAAGATCGATGCGCTGGGCAAGAACGGCAACGGCAACGACATCCGCGCGCTTTTTGTCGACAATAACTTCCTGCTCGCGCCCGGCTCGTCGTTCTATGACTTGTTTCACCGCAGCAACCACAACCAGGCCTTTGTGAACATCGCGTATGCCGACGGGCACGCCGAGCAGCGCGGGAACAACGACGGCCGCTACTCGGCGGACATCGTTGGAACGAGTTTGTATTCCGCGGTCGACAAGATGCTCGATGTTTTCGAACGCGCGGACTTGACGGAGTAATCACAGTCGCCCGCAGCAATCGCGGGATATTCTCTTCTCATACATAGGGTCTTGACCATGGCACGCGATCGGGTTCTTAGTTTCGCACTGTTGTTCAGCATGACGCTCGCATTCAACGCTACCGCCGCCGACTGGCCGCAATGGCTGGGCCCGGACCGCGATGGCAAGACTCAGGCCAAGGACTTTGACCCAGAGTTCGCTCGCGGCGGGATCGATGTGGTGTGGTCGGCCGACCTGGGCGTCGGGTTCACCGGCGTGACCATCGCCGACGGCCGGGCGTTTACCGCAGGCTGGACCAACGGCAAGACAACCTTCTTCGCCTTCGATGCCAAGCGAGGCAAGAAGCTCTGGTCGCACACCTTCCCCACCAAGAAGTACGACAACCTCAATGTGGGCGGGCCCTCCGGCACCGCGGCCGTCGACGGCGACAAGGTCTACCACATGGCCCGCGACGGCAAGCTCTTCTGCTACGACGTAAAGAAGGGCGATGTCCACTGGGAGAAAGACCTGGCCAAGACCTACGGCGTCAAGGTCCCGCAGTGGGGCTTCTCCGGCTCGCCGGTCATCATCGACGACACGCTGTACATTGACGTCGGCGTCATCGTCGCGCTCAACAAGGACTCGGGCAAAGAGTCTTGGAAGACCAAGGACTACGGCCCGGCGTACTCCACGCCCTCCCCGTTTGCCTACAAGGGCAAGGACTATCTCGCCGTCTTCCCCAAGTCCGGGCTGTACGTGCTTGAACGCGGCACGGGCAAGTCCCTCGCCCACCAGCCCTGGCAGACCAGCTACGGCGTGCACGCCGCGACGCCCGTCATCGTCGATGACAAGATCCTGGTTTCTTCGGAGTACAACAACGGCTGCGCTTTGCTGCAATTCACCGGCGACGGACTGGACATCCTCTGGGAGAACAAGAACCTCCGCCAGAAGATGGGCACAAGCGTGTACCACAAGGGTGCCTTCTATGGATTCAACTCGACCAAGCTCACCTGCGTCGACGCGAAGACCGGCAAAGACCTTTGGACCCAACGTGGCTTGGGCCACGGCACCCTGATCATCGCCGGTGATACGCTCGTCGTCCTCTCAGACAAGGGCGAGGTCTACACCGCCAAGGCTTCGCGCGATGCCTTCCAGCCGATCAGTAAGGTCAAGGTCATCGAAGGTGACAACACGATCTGGACAACGCCATCCCTGGCCAACGGCATGCTCTATGTCCGCGGCAGCAAGGGCAAGCTCGTCTGCATCGACGTCAGCAAGTGATCACGTGTCGTATCTTTCGAAGTGTTTCATGCGCCTGTGCTTTCTCTTCGCCATTGGTTTGTCACTGTTGGGTTGCAGTGCGTCGAACCAGTTGACGGACTGGCCCAACTACCGAGGTCCGCGCCACGACAACAGCGTGCTTTCGCAAGGCGTCGATGTCGGGCTCGATGACCTGGAGCAGCGCACCCTCTGGCGCAAGCCGATCGGACGCGGCTACACGGTCGTTGCGGTCGCCGGGGGCCGCGCCTACACCGCGGGCTGGACCGATGGCACGACCACGGTCCGCTGCTTCGACCCCGAAACCGGCGAAGACATCTGGGGCTTCGACTACGACATCCATCAGTTTGACCAGCGCGGTCAGTGGCCCAGGTCCAACGAGGGCGGGCCCGTCATCACCCCCGCGATCGCGCACGGCAACGTCTACCACACCACCCGCGATGGCAGGATGTTCTGCCTCAGCGCAAGGACCGGCCGACTGCGGTGGCAGAAGAACCTGCCGGAGCTGTTCGACGTGCCCGAGCCGCGCTGGGGCTTCTCCGCTTCGCCCCTGGTCGTCGGCGATGTGATCTACATGGACCTGGGCAAGATCGTCGCGATGACCCCGCGCGGGCGTGTGCTCTGGGAGACAGAGGACTACACCCAGTCGTACTCGTCCCCCACGCCGTTCTATTTTCAGGGGCGTCTGTACCTCGCCGCGTTCCCGCTTAAGGGGCCGGTCGTGGTGGACGCCGAGACCGGCGAGGTCAAGGCGTTCCACGCCTGGCAGACCAAGCAGCCGGTGCACGCGGTCTCGCCGGTCGTCTTCGATGATGACAAGATCTTCGTGTCCTCCGGCTGGAACGGCGGGGGTGAGGTCTTGCGCTTCACCGGCGAGGGCTTCGAGGTCATCTGGGAAAGCAAGAAGATGTCTAACATGATGGCCACCAGCCTGTACCACGACGGCCAGCTCTACGGCTTCGACCAGAAGGTCCTGCGCTGCATCGACGCCATGACCGGCGAAGAGCAATGGGCCCAGCGCGGGCTGGGGCTCGGCACGCTTCTCGCGGTCGGCGACACGATGCTCATCATGACCGAGGCCGGCGAGCTGATGTCCGCGCCGCTGACCCCCGAAGGTTTCAAGCCCGGCGAGGCGATCGGGCTGATCGATTTCCAAAAGGTCTGGAGCTGCCCGGTGATCGCCAACGGCCGGCTCTATGCCAAGGACCCGCTGGGCGAACTCGTCTGCCTCGACCTGATCCGGCGCTAAATCACGGCTAATGCGCGGCCCGCTTTCGGCGTCTGCGGTATAAGTAGTTGTCCACATGTCTAGGAGCTTGCCGATGCGCATCCCCGCACTGTTATGTTTGTCCGCCGTCCTTTTGTTTGGCTGTGCCTCGACCACTGAGGCGGTCGCCGACGCCAGCGCCGACTGGCCCCAGTTCCGCGGGCCCGATGGCACCGGTGCCGTGCCTGATGCGAAGACGGTCTCCAAGCTCGACCCCGCGACCAAAGAGAACATCAAGTGGGCGACCCAGATGCCCGGGCCCACGGCCGGCACCCCCGCGATTGTCGGCGACTACGTGTTTACGACGGCTGGCAATACGGAAACCAACCGCATCGTCGCCATGGGCCTGAGCCGTACGACGGGCAAGGTCCTCTGGGAGCATGACGTCGCGGACGTCCGCGTCTCACGTGGACGCAACCGCGAGAACAACCACGCTGTCTGCTCGCCCGCGGCAGATGACAAACACGCTTACTTCCTTTTTGGCAGCGGCGACATGTTTGCCGTCACCCATGAAGGCGAAAAGAAGTGGCACATCAACCTCACCAAGGAGTACGGCAAGATCGAGATCCTCTGGGGCTACGCGTCCAGCCCGCTCCTGCTCGACGGCAAGCTCTCCGTCACGGTCCTCCGTCGCCAGCCATCCTTCCTACTCTGTATCGATCCAGAGACGGGCGATATCCTCTGGAAGCAGGACCGGCCGACGAAAGCGGTGGGCGAATCCCCCGAGTCTTACGCCAGCCCGATCGCCGCGACGATCGACGGCAAGCCCCAGGTCGTCTGCTATGGCGGTGACTGCCTCACTGGCCATGATGCCAAGACCGGCAAGGAGCTTTGGCGCTTCACCGAAGACATCAACCCCACCAACAACAAGATGTTCCGCGTCATCTCGGGCCCGACGCAGGGGCTCAACGGCCTGATCTACTTCACCACCCCCCGCGGCGAGGACCTCTTCGCTGTCGAGGTTAAAGACAACAAGCCGACGCTGAAGTGGTCCGCGGAAGATGTCGAGGCGGACGTCCCTTGCCCGGTCTACACCAAGGACGCGATCTATGTCCTCAGCGGCACGAAGAAAAAGCTCTTCAAGTTCAACCCCGACACGGGCGAGCAGCTCGCGTTCACCCGCATCGACACGCCCGGTCACTTCCGCTGCGGCCCGACCTACGCCAACGGGCACCTCTACCTCACCGACTACGATGGCGAATTCTTCGTCTTCTCTACCGGTGACGAATTCAAGCAGGTCAGCCACACCAGCCTCGGCGGTTACCCGACGCGCGCCACTGTCGCAGTCTCCGGCAACGACCTGTTCATCCGAACGGGCAACCGACTGATCTGTGCGGGTAAGTAATCGGTCTGGTTGTTGAGCGCTCCTTCATCAAGGCTCTCTAATGAATCGTTTCTTTCCGCTCGTTGGCTTGGTGTTGTTCTGCTACTTCGCCGCCGCGTGCAGGCACGCCGACCCGCCGCCGGGTGTCGCGGTGCTGGATCCCCAGCACGAGGTGACGCGGATCGCGTTCGGCTCGTGCCTGAAGGACCCGAAGGGCGCGGCGATCCTCGATCAAGTGATTGCGTTCAATCCGGACCTGTTTGTCTGGCTTGGGGACAACGTCTACATCGACACGAACGACAAATCCGAGTTGTTTAAGCAGCGCTACGATGCGCTGGGCGCGAACCCGCGTTTCCAAAAGCTCCGCGCGGCCTGCCCCAACCTCGCGGTCTGGGACGACCACGACTATGGCAACGACAAAACTAGGCATGCTCTACCCCCTCAAGCAGCACTCGAAACAGCAGTTTGGCGCCTTTTGAAACGTCGCCCAGAGCGAGGCGTTCTGGGGTCGCGAGGGCATCTACCGGGCGTATGAATACGGGCCCGACGATCGGCGCGTGCAGGTGATCCTGCTCGATGGCCGGTGGTTCCTTGATCAGCAGAACGCCCAGAAACGAGGCGCATATCTCGGCGAAGCGCAGTGGGCTTGGATTGAGCAAGTCCTTGGCCGCCCCGCGAAGCTTCGTGTCATCTGCTCGGGCGTGCAGGTCGTGCGGATCAATGATGAGGGCAAGAGTTGGGAGATGTGGGGCCACTTCCCCGGCGAACGTCAGCGGCTCTTTGACCTCATCGCGAGCACTAAGGCCAACGGCGTCGTATTCCTCAGTGGTGACATGCACTTCGCTGAGATCCACCGCACGAAGGAGACGGCTTATCCGCTGTACGACATCACCGCCAGTGGGATGGACACCGTCTGGAAAAAGATCGGCAAGAGCCGGGGGCCAAACGACTATGAACACGTCGGCGAGAGCCTACTCGCCGAGAACTTTGGCAGCATCGAGATCGACTGGCAGGGCGATGCGAGTGTCCGCCTGCAGGTGCGCGACAAGCAGGGCGACGTGCATACCGAGCAGCGGGTCTTGTTGGATGAGTTGGCGGTGCCGTAAAGTGAATCCGCTCTAAGTGGCGTCCGCCAGGCCGTTCGTGTCACTCTTCATCGACGATGCGGTAGAGAAACGCGTCGGAGGTAACTAGCGAAGTGATCAGTGCATTCATGCTGCCGCCGCTTTCGTTGTAGGCGCGGTGAGCCTCTTGCAGGACGGGGGCGTCGTTGAGGGTTTCGTTGCGGCCCATCCAGAAGCGGAAGGCGTGGCGGACGAAGACCTGCTCGGCGCGTTCGCTGTTGGCGAGCTTTTCGATCAGCTCGATGGCGTTGCCGACCTTGCCGTCGAGTTCGGGAACGCCGGACTCGATGACCTCGCCGGTGGTGTCGACGGGTTTGCCGAGTTCTTCGGTGCGAAACAGGCCGGCGTGGTTGTACATCTCAAAGGGCAGGCCCAGCGGGTCCATCTTCTTGTGGCAGGTCCAGCAGTAGGTCTCCTGCGTGACACGCATGCGCTCGCGCAGGGTTTTACCCGGCTCGTCGGGGAGCATGGCGTCGACGGTGATGGGCACATCGGGGATCGCGCCGCCGATCAGGCGCTCCAGGACCCACTTGCCGCGGTGGATGGCGTGGTTATCCATCGCGTCGGAGTGGGAGACGAGCCAGCTGGGGTGGGTGAGGATGCCCAGGCGTTGGCCCTTGGGTGCGGTGGCGAGGGTGCGGTCGGGCTTGAGCGAGCCGTTGCCGAAGCTCTTGTGGCTGACGCGGGCGTAAATCTTCGGGCCGGTGAGCTGGGCCTGGGTAACCTTGCTTTTTTGTCTCGCTTCGGCTTGCTTGTGCAGGTTATTGAGTTCTTTCTGCTTGCGATCGAAGTCGCGCTTCAGTTTCTTGTTGTCCGGATCGAGCTTGAGCGCCTCCGAAAGCTCGAACATCTCCTGAGTCAGCGCCTGGATTTTTTTCGAAGGTACGGGTTCCTGTCTCGCCGCTTCCTTTAACTGTGCCCGGGATCGCTGCTCGCCGAAGTAGATGTTGTCGTTCCTGGTCGCGACGACCTTATTCGTCGTCAGGAGCTGCTTGAGCACATCCTTGTCTTCTTCGAGGATGAGCTCGATGAGCCGGTCGGTGCTCGCGGTGGCGTCGAACATCGAGCGGTAGTGGGAGGCGCCTCGGATCGAGGCGCCGGTGGCGCCGAGCGCTGCGTTGTCCTTGCAGATGTATCCGCCCAGGTCGTAATCGAAATAATCACGGAAGAACTGCAGCACGCGCGGCTTGCGGATGCTGTCGTCGGCGAGCATGCGCTGCACCTCGCGTTTCACATCCTCTCGCGTCCGCATCTTCCCGTTCATGATCGCTTGCTTCAGCGTCTCATCTGGCTTGATGTAGCTCAGCGCGTGGTTCACGGCCAGGCCCAGCTCCCAGTCCTGCAGCATCACTCGGCCGTGCGCATCGGGCTTGCCACTCTGAGCCAGTTCGGGCCTGAATAATGCATCGCGGTCGAGGAAGATCGCGGACAGGCCCAGGAAGGCGCCGTCTTCTTTGCCGAGCTTGTCGATCGACTGCTTGACGATCGTCAGGTACTGGTCCGACTCGTCGCTGGTCGGCGGGCGGTAGGTCAGCGACTCGAACAGGTTGTCGACCGCGGCGCGGAGTTGTTCATCCGTCGAGCCTTTTTCGTTCAGGAGTTCGTAGACCGGCGTCAACGGGCGGACGACCTTGGTGCTGTAGACCAGTGCGGTGGGCAGCCCGCGGAGGTCACCCTTGGGTTTGTAGGTGTTGGGGTTGTCGGTGATCTGCTCGGGGTTGGCGATGCTCAGCGGGCCGTAGGCCATGTAGCGGATGACGTCATTGGCGACCGAGAGGATCTGCGTCGCCTCGGCACCGTTGACGGTGTAGAAGTCGGGGTAGTTCTCCAGCCCGTGCTTGCGTGCCGAGGACAACACCGCGGGGATGCTCTTGACCGACGTCGCGTAGGCGACGGTTCCGCCTTGCCACCTGAGGATGCGGTCGACGCCGAAATACATCTTCAACTCGCCGCCGTGGTTGGTGGGGACGGCGTCACCGCGTGTGCGCAGGCCCGGCTTGTTGGGGTCAAACGCGGGCTCGGTGTTGATCAATTCGTTGAGCCGGGTGATGTGTTCCTCTCGCGTGACGCGCCAGATGCGCGCGGGCGAGGCGGTGGGCGTGAGCTGGATGTTCTTGGGCAGTGGGCCGAACAACAGGTCGTGATTGAGGAAGTTGCCTTTGCTCGGGTCTTTGTGGGCGTGGAACCCGCCCTTGCCTTCCATGACGCGTTCAAGCTCGCCGACGATCCAGTCAGACATCTGCAGCCGCTCGATCACGCCGGGCTGGTTCTTCTTATCTCTCGGTGGCATCTGCTGGAGCGTGACCTGTGCCCAGATCGATTTCCAGAGGTCCGCGTTGGTCTCGTCCACCGGGCCAAGCGTCTCGAGCGAGAGGTTGCCCTTCTTGATGCTGTCGTCGTGGCAGTTCAGGCAGTAGTTGTCGAGGAAGACCTGCGCAAAACCGTCGAAGTCCTTCTCGACCTTCTTCCCGGGGGTATAGGTTTCTTGGGCGTCATTGTCTGCGAGGGCGGTCCGGTAGCCCGGCACGCAGCAGAGCATGAGCGTGAAGGCAATCGCGAGCCTGCTCATGCCAGCAGTTCCTTGATCGGGCCTTCACCGTCGTCGAACTTCTTGGCGAGCTGCTCGCTCATGTTGAAGCGGTCGCACTTCTTGCCCGCGGCGAGCAGGAGGGTGGCGTAGAAGGCGTTGATCGGGCGCTTGCCCTGGAGCTGCGTGAAGCAGCCGGTCTTGAACGCGCCGTCGAAGTTACCCAGCAACATGACCGGCCAGTTGGAGCCGTTGGTGTGCTGCTTGTCGGCGTTGTTGCTGGTGTAGACGATGAGGGTGTGGTCCATCATCGTGCCGCTGCCCTCGGGCACGCTCTCGAGTGCTTCCATGATCTTCACGAGCATCTGGCAGTTGTACTGACGGATCTTGATCCAGATCGGGTTGTCCGGCTGTTTCATGTGGCCGAGGTTGTGGCCCTGCTGCTCGATGCCCAGACCCTTCCAGGCGCCGAAGATCTCGCCACGGCCCGAGCCGATGGTCAGCGTGTTGGTGATGCCCGACGTCAGCGCGGAGATGCCCAGGTCAAGTATCGCGTCGTGCCAGTCCGTCTCGTGGTCGGGGTTGTCATAGCGGTCGTCGACCTGCGGCGCGAACTTCTTCAGGTGGTCGGCCACCTTGCTCAGCCGCTGCTGCAACGCGTTGACATCTGTCAGGCCATTCACGTACTGGCTGTAGCGCTGCGCATCTGCACCGGGCAGCAGCTCGCCCTTGGCCTGGGCCAGGCCTTCGATCTGCTGCATGACGTTGGAGCGTGCTTCGTGCTGCTTTCGGATGTTGCCCGTCGAGATGCCGCCGTAGAGCATCTGGAAGAGGTGGTTGGGGTTCGAATGCATGAAGATCGGCTGGCCCGCGCCGCTGGCCGAGAGGTTGGCGACCGTGGGCTTGGTCTGCATGTTCTCAATCGAGTCCATGCCGATGCACAGGTGGGGCAGGAGGGTCTGTGGCAGGACCTTGCTGATCTCGTGGTCGATCGTCGAGCCGCTGGGGGCCACGCCGTCGCCGCCGCGATAGCCGCCAAGCGCACCGAAGAAGGCGCTGTGCGACGGGCTGGTGTGCACGCCATGCAGGCCGTTGATGATGTGCAGCCGCTCTTTGTAGGGCTCCAGCGCCTCGATCGGCTCTGGGAGCTTTTCGTTCGCCAGTGACCCGCTATTAACCAGCCCCGCGGGGATACAGGTCTTCGGGTCGAAGCCCTGGTTCTGCATGAAGAACACAACCCGCTTGGGGTTGCCCAGCAGGGACGCGAACGCGGGATTGGGCATCAACAGACCGCCCAGCCCGGGCGCTAATCCCGCGCCGAAACCGGCCCCCAGCATCCCCCGCAGCATTGTCCGACGATTCATCATTTGCGCAGCTCCTTCACCCCACGCTGGTTCGACGCTAGATATCGTCGGGTCATTGCAGCGATGATGCAAATATTTTCGTCAAATCGGGCCCGATTACACCTTGTTGGCCTCAGGAACGACGAATCCCGCCCGATACTCGTCCTTGAGCGGCTGCTTCGGCACTTCTGTGATCTGCTCTTTGGAGAGCCGCTGCCCGAAGTAGGTGCTGTCTGCTTTTGTCGCAACGACCCGGTCGGTGCTCGCGGTGGCGTCAAACATCGCGCGGTCGCGGGCGACGCGCTGTTTATCCGCACCGGAGACCGACTGATCTGCGCGGGGCGTTAGGCCGGGGCCCAGTGTGTTATGACCCTTCGGGCTATTCAATCGCCTCGACCGGGGGCGGGGGGACGATTTGAACCCCCTCTTTGTCCCAGCCGTGGGGCAGGTTGGGCCATGCATTGTTTGGGTGCAGGTCGCGGTACATCATCCGCTCGCCCGGGACCACCTCGCCGCGGAGGCGTGCGCTGCCCTGGAACCGGCTGTCGGCGACCAGCAGGTTCTTCACGTCATCCATGATCTGCAGGGCGTTGTAAGGGTACACGGTCTTGACATCGATGCGGACCAGCGCGACGTCCGAGACGACGCCGCCGAAGAAGCCCTGCGCGTGGATGTTCTTCAACGCGGTGATGTCCTGGGCGATCGTGTCGTTCATCCCCGGGCGCTGCCAGACGTCGGGGTGGGGGTTGCCGCCTTGGGCATCGACCATGGGCTGGCGGTCTACGTCTTCAATGGTGACGTTGACTTGAAGCCCCATCATTCGGAACACGTCCTCGTAGATGTCATGGACGTAGCAGTTGCGGATCAGGCCGATGTCGCCGTTAAAGGCGGTCTGGATGTCACTGATCTCGCAATCGGTGAAGCTCTGTGTCTCCCACTGGTGCGCGATCCACCAGGTTTGCTTCGCGGGCCCGTTGCCGTAGACGCGGCAGTTGTCGAGCCAGACGTGGTTGCCGATTTCGTCCGCCTTGTATTTACCCAGCAAGCCACCACCGCCGGCGGGCAGCTTGATGGTCAGGTTCTCGAGCTTGAGCCGGCCTTCAGGCCAGGTGCGCGACGCACCGACCAGCACGACGTCTTCTCTTGACACGCCGGGCTTGGGCCGGACGACCAGCCAGCCGGTGGCCGGCAGATCACGCGGGGTAAGGGTCTGCTCGCCGGCGTCCAGTTCCAACACGGCACCCACAAACTCGGTGAAGAGGGTGAGGTCCTGACTGGCGTTGCCCCGGCCGAGCGTCTCGACCACGTGGGGCTTGCCCTGCTTGGGGTAGGCGATCGCGCGGAGTTTGAGCGGTCCATTAAAGCCGTCGAGGTCGAGCTTGGCGAAGTACTCTTCGCACCGTGTTCGCGGGTTGATGGTTGGCTTGGTAATCGTCACCCAGTCCCCGCCGTTCACAGCGATCTTTACGCGGTCGATCCCTTCCATGTGGTGGGCGATGACGCCGACGGTGAACCCGTCTGCGACCTCCTGCTCGGGCACGACGTTCCAATGGGCGATTGCGCGCTCATGAACATCGCCGATCTGGCCCGGCGTGGGGGTCGGGCCTGCCCAGCCCTTGCCGGGACGCAGCTCCGAGGCATCGGCCGACACAATCTGAGCGGGCATGGGCGGTGCCGCCAGGCCTCTGCCGCTGTCTTCAATGTCAGGGCTCTCCGCCAGTTCTGTCTCAGGCAGGGGCTCGGGTCCGACGAGGTCCCGGATCAAGATCTTGTTCAGGTCGCCGCCATCGGGGATCTGAAAGACGTTGGGGCTCTTGTCATCGTAGGGCTCGTGCTCGATGATCAACGTGTTGATGAGTTCGCCAGCACCGGCCTGCCAGAGGTCTTCGCGGTAGTAATGGACGATGTTGCGCGCCGCGGCATATTCCCAAACACCGCCGGCGAAGACATCGCCCTGGCTGACAATTTCACAGTCCACGACCGTCGCCAGGTGGACACCCCAGCAGACCGAGTCCGCGACGTCGAAGGCGCAGTTCACAAACGCGAACTCATCGATCTGTCTACCGCTGATTTTTGATTGAATCGTGACGCCCTCGAACCGGATCTTTGCCGGATAGGCGTCCCAGTCGACTTCCATATCCTGAATCAGCGACTGCTTCGTACCCCGCACAACCAGCCATTGATCGGGCGACAGCAAGTTGCGCGGGATGACCAATGATTGATTGCCCGGCCCAAGCTCAATCACGTGTGAGATCTTGTCAGGGTCAATGTCAGCGGGATCCCCTTCAGGGGCCGCCGCCTCGGATGGACTGATTGAGACAGCCGTTTTGGTCTTGAATTGACCGCGGTACTGAAGCTGCAGGATCCGCTCCCCATCGACATTGGGGATCTCCAATTTGATTTGGCTTCCGGTCACCACGACGTCAGAACGCACCAAGTTCTCCCACTCCAGGTCGAACAGGTGGAACCAGATGATCTCGCCCTCGGCAATACCCGAGACGGGAACGCTGACTTGTTGGCCCGTGGTCAGCTCCGACGGGATCGCGTTGACGTCGATCGAGATCGGGGCGTCGGGCTCGTACTTCAGGACCGAGCGTGGGGGTTGGATGCTTGTCTCAAGCCCCGGGTTGGCGACCGCCCATGCTCGCGCTGCGGCCTGCGCCTCGCTCTGATCAGTATGCTCACTGATCATTCCCCCTCGGTCATCAGTCACAATCCATAGATCGGCTTGCTCGGTCGATAGATTCGCCGTTGTGCTGACGCAAACCATTGCCAGCAGGGCAATCATCAACAGCGACCTGAGAGTTCTTTGCTTGTCGTTCTTCATGCTAATCCTTTAGCGAGGGGGCCTTGTTCACAAGGCCGAAACTGCGGCCGAATCGGTTCAGCCATGGCGTGCGTACATCAGGTCAGGCGTCACTGCGCAGTCGTAGTGACAAGGTCAGTCCAACCACACGACAACGTCGTGAAGCGAACGCTTGACCCCTCAGTAATCTGATTTTCGAACCTGATCGTTTCGGCTTGGTTTCACGGGCGTGTACCAAGCGGCCCACGGGCGTGGGCGTGTAGATGATAGCACATGCGAAATAATATTCCTGAATCAATTTGCAGTTTTTGACTATTTTTTCCGAATCGTTCTTGCTTTTTGCTCACAAGGGATCAAAAGACATGAACACTGTTTTTAAACTGCGCATGCATTCAATCTTTGTACGAATATACAAATGAAAGCGCATGGAAGTAGGGAGCGCCTCCTTAATTGGATGCAGTTTGTCTTGCTGAACAGGCCGAAATCCGTGCTTAGACGTCACTTAGGCCCGGCACCTCGAAGCCCTTGCGGTTGGGGTCCTTGAGCAGCTTGTTCGCCGCCTGGGAATGTTCGCCGGTGAAGACCTCGCGCTTGGGGTCGAACGTCAGCGTCGGGCCGACGGTGTACGCGTTGCCATCCTCGGGAATCCCCACGCCGTCGGCCATCATGTCGTGGAGCCGGCCGAAGTGCTCAGCCGCGTCCGCGTTGTCGCCGAACTTCCCGGCCTTCTTATTAAACGGGAGCTGCTCGCCCAGACGGTACGAGTTGTTCATCAGGTGGCCCAGCACGCAGCCGTAGTGCGCGGTGAGCGCATCGGCGTTGGACATCGTCGGGTCGCCCGCGCGGACAGCGTTGACGAAGCTGCCGAACGCGCCGCCGCCGGTGACCTTGCCCGAGTCGAACTTGAGCGGCTCGCCCTGGTCCGAGCCCTTAGCGTAGTACTTACCACCGACGATTTTTCCGCCGTCTTCGAAGTAGTACTCGTTCATCACCTGCCGCTTGTATCCCTTGTAGTTCACGTTGCGGACGTTGAAGAAGACCTGCTGGCCGTTGGGGTACTCGGCCATGCCGAACATGGTGTTGGGCGTTTCGCCCTGGTCTCCCCACTGGAACCGCCCGCCGAGCGCCATCGCCTTGATCGGATGGGTCTGGTCCTCATCGATCGCCCACTGCGCGACGTCGAGCTCG
>Ga0213866_10000477_pt1 | contig 32215 bp, 28 predicted proteins | sample PICome_11_FD_160079 | JGI IMG/M metagenome (GOLD analysis project Ga0213866, IMG submission 160079) | Coastal seawater microbial communities near Pivers Island, North Carolina, United States - PICO284 | ecosystem: Environmental > Aquatic > Marine > Coastal | place: USA: North Carolina... | reverse complement strand
TAAAACAGTTTTAGAAAAAATATCATGTAGCATCTGTTTTTTTTCGGTAAAAAAGATAGTAATAAACCCTAGCATAAAAATCCACGAAACTACAAAAAAAACGAAACGTACAAAAGATTTTAAAAAACCAATACGATCAAGACTCCACTCATCAACCACCCTAATGTTTAAAAAATACTGACCTAACGTCCCCTGCATCTTTGTTGCGGGCAGGACTACATAATAAATAATAGGTAATAAAAAAACAACAAAAGCAAGAACACTAAACACCATCGAAGAATCAAAGCTTTTTCCAATAAAAAAAGCCCCAAAAACCTCAAAAACTATTACATAACCAATAGCAATAAAAATGAAGTCAATGCAATATGAGCACAACCTAATGAACAATCTCGGATACAATAAACAACTCCTATATAATAAAAATCTACATTTATTTAAAAATTCACTTTAAAATACAATACTCCCCAACCAAAGCAAAAGGAAATTTAAGCGAATTTTCAAACTGCTCCACTGTTATCCATTCATTAGGTCCATGAGCATTTTGCAATATCCCCCCAGGCCCACAAACAATAGTTAAAGTCTCATCATTTTTATAGTGATGCGATATGCCACCCGCGTCGGTCAAATAAGCCTTGGTCGCTATTGGGTTATGCCCCGCCCCATTGCCTTCGGTTTCATTAAAAATCTCAACAACTCTTTTTAATTTAGGATTATCATTTTGCTTGATAAGCCCTTCCTTTGTTGAAATATCTATCAACTGAACGCCAACTTCAGGCGCCATATCAAGATTCTTTTTATCCTTAACCTGCAAAGCTTCCTCAAGCATTTTTTCATTCAATAGCTTAACATGCTCTTTTATTGGCTGAAATAGTTCCTCCCCTCTGCCAGACAAGAACCTGGCATTAAACAAAACCTCCACATGATCACAAATAACATTAGCAGCATTACCACCTGATATCACTCCCACATTCACAGTATGATAGGCAGGATAAAAATCAGCATCATGCAAAGCTTCATTATTTTCGAACCCTTCTTCCAAAGAACTTAGAAAATCAACTAACTTTGCTGCATATTTTATTGCACTGACTCCCTCTTTTGGATAAGCCGAATGCCCAGCCGAGCCCTTAAAAACAACTCGTTGCTGCCCTCCCCCTTTATGTCCGGTTATTATAAGTCCATCAGTTGGCTCACCAACCACTACCACATCAGGCCTTGCTCCAAACGCCTGCAACCCTTCAAGCAGATGGTCATTTCCGCAGCAGCCAATTTCCTCGCCCCACGAAAATGCAAAATAAACAGGTTTTTTAAGCTCCATGCTCTGCAATTTTTCCGCCATTGCAATATAGGCTGTCACCGCCCCTTTCATATCGGTCGCACCTCGCCCTATAAGCCTATCGCCTTTTTCCGTCAGAACAAATGGGTCGCTTTCCCACCCCTCTTGGTCACGTGCAGGTATAACATCCATATGGCCTGAAAAAACTAAACCACCATCGGCAGCATCGCCAAACCTTGCTATAAGCGTTTTTTGCGACACTCCTTCAGGGTAATCCGCATCAATCAACTTGAACTCAGCCCCAAAGCTTTTTAGCGCCTCAGCTACATCACTTGCTAACTCAGATGTTGACTCCGCCTCATCTTTTTCGTGCGAACTTACAGTTTCATAGGCTATAATCTCCGCTAACAAAGCTTTCAAAGCCTCAAAGTCATTAACAACCCCATTATCGCTGGGTTTTATTTTCGATATTAATTCGGAAATCTTGCCTGTCATATAAAGTACTTTATATAGTAAAAATGATAAGCATGATAATCAATAGATAATCTGTTACAACAACTTTTATTCTAGAGTATAATTACCTATACAAGCAGGTCTTGCATTAGTAAAGTTCCGTCCTGATCGTCAGCATATGCCGCCTTGCCAATTCTTCCGTCACCATTTCCATCAACAGCCCCTTTCCAATACTGCGACGCTCTGTCAATGTCTCCTGGAATAGAATTATATTCAAGCTTAAAAGCGTAATATGCTTGTTTATATTTAGCCATCTGGTTTATTTGGAACCTAATTTTCGCATGCTCAACAAGCGCCTGCCCACCTACCACACCAGCCACAATAAGACCTATAATTACAATAACTATCGACAGCTCAATAAGGGTAAAGCCCTAGTATTTTTATCAGTCAATTATAATATACCCACTCATGCAACCGGTTCTGTTATCAGTTAAATTATAATCTCCTTCAACAGCATCAAGGCAGTTACCAGGAGAGGCACCGTTTGGTAAAGGTCGATATGACTCAAATATCCCTGTCCGCGCAATACCATCATCCATCTTTTGATCTATATTAAAAGCGACTTTTGGAGTTAGAACGCCGACCATATCATCATATCCACCTCCGGCTTGCTCTGGTCTTGAAACATGTAAATATAAGGCAAGCTTGCGCCTTCTTGAAGAGGATTGGGTACTAAGTTGATGGCCTCCAGCACAACACCCCTCTATCCCTCCACCTGCCAAAAGACCTTTAGATGGCGCAATTTTCAATTTTGGATACCCAACACCTAGCTCCCAAGTTCCATTATAATTTTCAGGTGATAATCCCGCTAAAGACAAGTGATGAAAAAACTTTAACCCTTCAAGTGCCGGATTAAACATAGTAGCAACATAGCCACTAATTCTACCGTTTCCATCACCACCAGCAACTCCCCAATATGCGTTAGCATCACTAAAATCACCTGGAATTGCATTATATTCAAGTTTGAAAGTATTTACTGCAACTTCATATTTTTGAAGATCAGCTATTTGCTGTCTGATCCTAGCTTGCTCAACAAGCGCCTGCCCACCTACCACACCAGCCACAATAAGGCCTATAATTACAATAACTATCGATAGCTCAATAAGGGTAAAGCCTTTTTGAGCCTCATTATTATTAACTTTTTTTATATCATATAACATAAAAAAACCACCACACCTAATGTCAACAACGCAATTAACCACAAAAAAAACAACATATTATTATACCACACAGCATTTATTTTTCAATTACAACTACTTTAGTTGCAATAGATAGGCACTCTAAACACTTCTGTACAAAGAAATTAGTTAAAAAAAATTCACATATATGCAATTCTTTACTTGATTTTATCGATGAATTGCTATAAAAAGCACCCCTCACCATTTTGATGGCCCCTTCGTCTAGTGGTTAGGACGCCAGGTTTTCATCCTGGTAACACGGGTTCGAATCCCGTAGGGGTCACCAGTTACATTTCCGCAACAGTTCGTATTTGTTCATAAAATCATTGAAACCCAATGGCTTTAGCGGTTTGTTTTTTCATATTCGTTCATATCTATTCGCCTACAGCCATCAAAAAAGGTAGCATTTTTGGTAGCATAAATTTCTACTCATAATTTTTGCTACATTCTTTCAATTGATAAAACACGCAATATAAAATTTCTTAAAAAAAATTACCACCACCCCTTTAAAATTAAAAATAGCACACAATATAACTGTGTAACTTACTGTTTTTACTTGTTATTTATTGCTCGTGGATGTTTGTGGTTGTTCATAGATGTTCACAACATAAAAACAAGGCCAATTTTATAAAAAGGAATTTTATAATGAAATTAACAAATATTGCTATTAACAACTCTAAACCCAAAACTCAAAGCTATCGAATCGGTGATGGTAGTAACCTTTACTTACAAATAACCCCCAATGGTTCAAAATCATGGACGCTTGCTTATACTATCAATAATAAACGAAGGCAAATTAGCCTTGGTAAATACCCTCTTGTTTCACTTGCAGAAGCAAGAGAGTTACGCACAGAGAAACAGAAGCTTGTTTTAAATGGAATTGATCCAGTTCAAGATCGCAGACAAAAAAAACTTGAATATGAAATTAATCACCTCAATACGTTTGAAACGATAGCAAGAGAGTGGCACAAACATATGCAACACACATGGAGGGAACGTCATGCTAAACGTATAATGGAAAGACTTGAAAACAACATATTCCCACATATAGGAAAAATGCCTATCCAAAACTTAACACCACCTCAAATATTAAACGTATTACGTAAAATTGAAGAGCGTGGTTCCTACGATATGGCGCACAGGGTTAAACAATTTTGCGCCCATATATTCCGATATGCAGTTGCTACAGGTCGTGCTGAGAGGGATGTTACGGTCGATTTAAAAGGTGCTTTAAAAAATAAGAAGACCGTAAACCGTGCAAGACTTAGTGAAGCACAGCTTCCAGAGTTCTTATCTTTGCTAGAAGTATACGATACAGAATATAACGGGAATATATTAACAAAACTCGGTTTTAAATTATTATTTCTTACATTTGTACGTAGTGCGGAATTACGTGAAGCAACATGGGAAGAAATTGACTTTGAAAAGAAAGAATGGCGCATACCTGCCGAACGTATGAAAATGAAAGAAGAACATATTGTTCCCCTTTCCTCTCAAAGCATTGCTATTTTTAAGGAAATCAAACAATATACGGATAATAGATACGGTGATTATATTTTCCCAAGTTGTCATAGCCCTAGAAAAACAATGAGTGAAAATACTTTCTTGAAAGCAATACGTATTCTTGGCTATAAAGGTAAAACAACCGCACACGGTTGCCGTGGAACAGCCTCAACTATTTTGAATGAAAGTGGTTGGAGAGCCGATGTTATTGAACGTCAGCTAGCCCACGGCGAAAGAAACGCTATAAGAGCAGCATATAACCACGCTCAGTATTTACCTGAACGTAGAAAAATGATGCAATGGTGGGGTGATTACTTAGAAAAAAAAGGAATGAAGGTATAGTTATGGCACATGATAGAGTAAAAAAACTACTTGATAACCTTTCGGATGAGCAGCTTAATGCTGCTCAAAAGAAATTAAACTCGTTGTGTGATAAGTTTGAAATGGAACGTATCACTCTTAGCCATGAAAAATCTCGTTGGCGTGAGTTATGCTTTCATATGCTTGGATTACCATACCCGAAGCAAGAAAGAGCTGGGCGCCCAGAGCAAATAACAAAAGAAGAAAAAGAATTTTTTTATAAATACATGGACATCGTAGACGAATTTGACAACATTGACACAAATAAAGAGGAAAATTTAAAGAAAGAAGAAAATTTAAAGGTTGATAAAAAAATAGATTTATTCACTGAAAAAATGTTTCCGAAGCCCCCAGAAAACAGAGAAGAAAAAAACGAGCAAGAAAATATTAAAAACCTCTACAAGAACTACTGGCAAAATCATGGGCGAAAAGGATTAAAAAAAATCGAAGAAGATAAAAAGACATTTCAAAAAAATTATAATTACGATGATTAATTTCTAAAATCAACCCATTTAACCACCTCTCCTATATTAGATTAGTTGGCACACAACTATAACATATCCTTATATTTCAGTGGCACATAATTTTGTCACAAAAAACTCTAATATAAGGATAAAAAAATGAAATTTACTCATTTAATACCTCTCCTATTTTTGATTAGTACCAAATCTCTTAAAAACAGTTTCTAACCAAAAAACACGAATCAAAAAGTGTTTTGAACAACAAAAATAAAGGAGGTTTATAATGTCTAAAAATAACATAAGACATTTGTATTCAATACAAAAAACATGCGAACTAACCAATATAGGACGCACATCTATCTATAAATTGATACAAGAAGGAAAACTCACCGCTAAGAAGTTCAATTCCAAAACTTTGATAACGGCAGAGTCGTTACATGCATTCATTGAATCACTTCCACAAATTAATATGGGAGGTGACAAGTAATGACAAAAGATAAATTATCAATTCTTAGCCATAACACAGAAAACATGACTAAAATTTGGCAAACGGATGGTAAAATTATTCCATCGGCCACAGCTAAATATTGGACTAAACTTGAAGAAATTGAAGTTACAAATATTAAAGAACTTTCAAAATTACTAACGCAACTTGAAAGCAAAAGTAAAACCATTCTCATTAGGGGAAAATATGTTGGTGATGAACAAGCCAAGAATAATGACCCTGAATATAAAGAAGGAAAATATTTAAGGCGTAATAGTACTTTTGAAGACCAGCCGTTGTATAACTTGATGATTGATATTGATGACTATTTACCACCAATATCCAACCTTATATTAGACCCTCAAGGTGCAATTGGTGAATATATTGAAGATCACCTACCGGAATGTTTTCAAGATGCAAGTTATCATTTTCAAATGTCTTCTAGCGCAGGACACGAAAAGAACAAAGGTATTCTTAAAGCTCATGTTTGGTTCTGGCTTTTCAAAAAATATGAAAGCTACCTTATTAAAGAACATTTTAAGAAGCATGGCATAAAGTGTGACCTTGCACTATTTAACCCAGTGCAGCCACACTTCACAGCAAATCCTATTTTTGAAGATGGCGTAAAAGACCCCATTGTAAAACGTAGCGACTTTGTTAAGAAATCAAACGATGAAGTTCACCTAAGTATAGACGAAAACATTCTCAAGATGCCGAATAATAATGTTGCAAGGCAATCCGTTATGCAAGACGCTTCAATCAAAGACCCTATAGCTATTTTCCTGAACGAAAAAGGTTTTGTCAAATCACATGGACATGGTGGACATCTTAATATTACTTGTCCTTTCATTGAAGAACATAGCACTGAGTCTTGTGAAACTTCAACTAGTTACTTCCCTGCTAATACTGGTGGTTATAAATATGGAAATTTTTATTGTTTTCATAATAGTTGTTCACATCGTACAAACAAAGACTATCTTGATAAAATTGGCTACGATGGCAACGCTATTTTCAACAAACAAAATACTATGGAAACGGCCAAGCAAATAGTTGATTTATACTTTAAAGTACAAGATAACAATACTTTGCTAAGGTATAGTAATTCATGGCTCAAGTATACTGGGAAAAACTATATTGAACAAGACGACGAGTTTATTCGTAATGTAATATGGAAGAAACTCGAAAATGCTAAGTGTAAAAAGGATGGCGAAGTTACTCTCTACAACCCTAAAACAAGCGATATAAGCGGGGTTGCCGATGCTTTGAAATCAGCTATACGCATTGAAGGCATTAAGCCAAACTCATGGATTAACAATGAATATCCTGATGACTGCGTGAGTCTTAATAATGGGATACTAGCAATAAAAGAACGTAAATTGTTGCAGCACTCGCCTTTGTTCTTTTCTGAGAATAGCTTACCATACGACTATAGGGATAAAGGAAAACCTAGTGGGTGGCTGTCGTTTTTAGATGAAGTTTTGTCAAATGATAGAGAGTCCATCGAAACTCTACAAGAAATTTTTGGCTACTGCTTAACACCCGATACTTCGCAGCAAAAAATGTTTTTATTAGTTGGTCCTCCTAGGTCTGGTAAAGGAACAATAGGTCGTATTTTAGAAGCAACACTTGGCAAAGAGAATGTTTCAGGAGCTAATTTTAATACTACTCTTTCAAGTAATTTTGGTTTACAAGCTCTTATTGGTAAGCTTGCAGCTATTTTTCCAGATATACGTGTTAGTGGTCGCTCAGATATTCAAAATATCGTCGAACAACTTTTATGTATTTCAGGAGAAGATAGTGTTGTTGTTGATAGAAAATATAAAACATCTTGGTCGGGTACGATTACAACAAGGTTGTTATTTATATCTAACGAAGTACCGCAACTATCTGAATCAAGTAACGCTTTAATAAATAGATTTATATATCTTGAAACAGCCAACTCTTTCCTTGGCAAGGAAGATACAACCCTTAAATCAAAGTTGTTAAAAGAATTGCCTGAGATATTCTTATGGGCATTAGATGGAAGGGAAAGGTTGTTAAAACGAGGTAAGTTTATACAGCCAAAAGTTTCGGCTTATATTAAGGATGATATGCGCCGTATTGGAAACCCAATTTCTGCGTTCATTGAAGATAGGTGCATTCTTGGGAGCGAATATTATATTGCTAAAGAAGAGTTATTTAATGCATATAAGTCATGGTGTGACGACATGGGTTATCGGTATCAAAAGCACATGAATGTTTTTGGTAGAGATTTACTTGTAGCAGAGCCTTCGATTTATCGTTCTAAGAAAAAAGTCTCAAATAAAAAAAAACGTGATGGCATATACCAAGGTATAGCTTTAAGTTATGATGAATTTGACGATATAGAAGATTTTTAAAATATATGTCTAGGATGTCTAGCCTACTTATATAAACTATTATAAATAATTATATATAAATATATAAAATCAAAAAATGTAATATATTTTGTAATATTAATAATAGGAAGTTGGCTAGACAGGCTAGACTATTCTTATGGCCAGTGCGTATATAAGCCCCAATTCTGGCACCAGAAAACTGTCGATTTCGGGACATATTTTTACATACGTCTTCTTTTGTATAAAAGCACTAGAATTGATTACTCCAACACCCTAATGGTACTACCCAACCACCAATATCTTGACACCTTAAAAAGGTGCCGCTTTTTGCTATCACCCAATGTTTAAAATTTTGGAGCAAAAAGCTAGGGGTCGTACTTGTTTACTTTTAGCCAATAGCATCTTATTATCCCCAATTGGAACGACATGTTGTTGTTCTGGGGCTTAAGAACCTCTTCTAATCCGGTAGTGGCGACTATCGTTATTACAAACCGCCATCTCAACTATGTTGGGGTGGTGGCGTTATACAACAGGCTCGCGCTAAAAGCGTCACGGTCACCGATTAGATGACTTCTTAACACCCCAGCACCATTCGAAAGTTTGGTGCTGGGGTGTTTTAATAATAAGGAGTTACAAATGAAAAATAAAATTATTAAACCATTAATAATAGCGTCAACAATAACATTATCCATTTCAGGGTGTTCTCAAAAAACATGGGATGAAAACTTTATAAAGTTTGCCGACACCACAAAACTATTGCCAGCAAGGGGGAACGTTAAAGTTTCAAAGTCTGATTTTGATGGCTCCCATATAATCCGATTGCAAGACACGGTAGTTTATAAGCAAGGTAAAAATTTTCCTCAATTTGAACTCTCTGTGAGTTGGTCATCTAAATCCCCTGATAAAATATCCCTTATTCCCTCTGTTTCAGGTATTGAAAATTTAGCTAAAAATGAAGGTCTAAAATTTAATATAGATGGAGAAATTGTAAAACTAAGCACTAGAACACCCACTACTTCATTCGGTTATGATAGGTCATACCGTATATTCATAGGTGACCTAGACTTATTAGAACGTTTTATTAATGCTGAATCGGTTAAAGTGCAATTATCATATACATACGAAGGAAATCTAAAGATTAATAAATCTAGATCCGTAATACTTGGACTCCCTAATCTAATTGCTAAAATCAATGAAGTTAAAGGAGAAGTATAATGGCTTTAAAAAATTGTAAAGAATGTGGCAAAGAAGTTTCTAGCAAAGCTAAATCATGCCCTCATTGTGGTGCTCCTATTAAAAAGAAGACTTCCTTATTTACATGGTTCATTACCATAATTATTTGCTTCATTGTTGTATCAAATATTATTCCATCATCCCTTGAAACAAACACGGCACAAGTGCCCTTAACCCGTGAAGGAAAAATTAAAAGCCAATTTAGTGAATGGAATGGCAGCCATGTAAAATTAGTAAACCATGTAAAATCTTCAATGCATAATCCTGATAGCTTTGAACATGTTAAAACCACATACCAAGATAATGGAACATTATTAGCCGTCACAATGGAATTCCGAGGTCAAAATGCTTTTGGAGCCAAAGTGCTTCAAACAGTAAATGCTTCTATAGGTGCATCTTCGGGAAATGTTTTAGGAAGTAATAATTAAATAATTTCTACTATAAGCAGCACCCCAAGCAGCTTATTTGCCCAGTATTAGGTTGAGTATTATTATTAATCAATATACTGGGCAAGAAATTAAAATTCCACAATAGGATTCATACTCAAAAATTTCTTTTTTATTATTTTATTAGGTACTAAATAAAAAGGTAGTCACGTATTTAAATATAATTATAGTTTAGATATACTTGAAATATAATTTAACTAGGTAGACTGCGCTAGTATGCAAAAAGAATTTTTAAAAGAACATTTCTTGCTAAGTATAAAGCCGGAATATGCAAATAAAATTGTAGATGGTTTAAAGTTAGTCGAACTAAGAAGAAGGTTTCCTGAAAAAGATTTTTCTGGATCTTGCATAATAATATACTCTTCTAGTCCAGATAAGGCTGTAATAGGTTATGCTGAAATAGATAATGTAACCAAATTGTCAATTACGGATTTGTGGAAGAAACATAAAAATAATAGCTACATAGAATATAAAAATTTTCGTAAGTACTTTTCAGGTGCCCAAGAAGGATTCGCAATATCATTTAAGAAAGTTAAGAAATTTTCTAAGCCATTAAGTATGGAAGACTTGAAAAAAAAATTTCAGCTCTCACCTCCTCAATCATATAGGTACGTTACAGAGGATGTCTTTAAAGAGTTAATACATGTCACAGACTAGGTTCCTTATTGATACTAATATCGTTATAGGTCTTGAGGATAACAAGGCAATAGATCCCGTATACTCGACACTATCTTCACTATGTTATAAGCATAAGGCTTCTTTGTACGTACATGAAGCATCTATAAGGGATATAGAAAGAGATAGAAATCTAGAACGCAAAAAAATAATTTTAACCAAATTAAAGAAGTTTTCCCCTATTAAAACGGTACTAAACCCAGAAATAGATACAAGAGAAGCTCTTACCGAGAAATTTGGTAAAATCCCTAAGGAGAATGATTTAGTTGATATAGAGCTACTGTTATCATTGGAGGTTGGCGTTGTAGACTTTCTTATTACTGAAGACTCAGGTATACATAAAAGAGCCGAAAGAGTTGGAATTGAAGATCGTGTGTTTACCGCAAAAGATGCGATAGATTGGTTAAAGCAAACCTATGAGACTCATAATGTTGATCTCCCACGAGTAGAAGAAAAAGAATTTTACGAAATTTCTCACTATATAAATAATGACCCCATTTTCGATAGTATTAGAAATGATTACGAAGGGTTTAATGATTGGTTCCAAAAAAAATGTATTGCTGAGCATCGTAAATGCTGGGTGGTGCAAGAAGATAGAAAACTTGCTGGAATAGTTATAAAGAAAGACAACGATAATGAAAAATTAAGTTTCGATGCGAATAAAGTAATGAAAGTATGTACCTTTAAGGTTGCTGAGGATTACAGGGGTGAGAAGTTAGGAGAGCAATTACTAAAACAAATTTTATGGTATGCGCATAAAAATAATTATAATGGTATATATTTAACCGCATATCCAAAGAAACAAGAATTTCTAATAAATTTTTTAGAAAGATTTGGATTTTTTATTTCAGGTAAGGTTGGTGAAGGGCAAATAATACTAGAAAAAAGGTTAACACCAAAAGGAGACGAGGAAAACTTACCCCCCTTCGAGTTTCATACGAAATTCTACCCCAAATATAGGCAAGATTCCAGTGTATCAAAGTTTTTTATTCCTATAAAACCTGAATACCATGAAAGGCTTTTTCCTGAAATCAAACCAAAGGTAAAAAACAACCAATTATCATTGTTTCCTGATGGTAATGAAGATTCTAATGGTGTTCCTGGTAATACTATTAGAAAAGTTTACCTATGCCGAGCTAGCTCTAAGCAAATTAAAGCAGGTGATATACTAATATTTTACAAATCAAAGAATTCGTTCATAACTTCAATAGGCATAATTGAAAGTATTCATGAACCAAAAGATTTTAAAGAATTAATTCAAATGACGGCAAAGCGTTCTGTCTACTCATTAACTGAACAAGAAAAACTCATGGAAGAAAATAGCACCCCCTTAAGGGTAATAAATTTTTACTTAGTTGGTCACTTTACTAATTTTCTGGATTTAAAAGAGTTAAAGAAAAGTGAAATTTTAAAAGGCGCACCCCAATCAATATCAATGACATCAAATGATAAATACAATAATATAATGAAGTTAACGGAATTGAGAATATAAATGAGAAAGATTATATGTTTAACAGGGGTATCGGGGGTTGGTAAAGGTTTTACAGCAACAAAATATTGTGGTTTAAAAAAGAGTGTCCTTCACCTTGTCGCCAGTGATATACTAAAAGACGAGCTAAAGGTAAAAAAAGAACAGCTTCGGGTTAGTGAAAAGAGTAAAATAGAAGATAATCAAGAAGTTCTAGTTAAGGCTTTTCATAAGGCATTAGCCAATAAGGCTAGTGATGTTGCGGTAATATTTGATTGCCACATGATCATAGATAACGATCATGAATTAGTACAAATTCCTTTACAAGTATTTAGAGATATAAATATTAGTCAAATAATATTTGTTTATGACAAACCAATGACTATTTATGAACGAAGAAAAAATGATATTGACCGCACAAGACCCGAAAGAGACGAATCTGATATAGAGAATCAACAGGATAATGCTTTAGATGTTGCTAGAAATTACGCTTCACAACTTAATGTTCCCATTAGTATAATATCACCTTGTCCAAAAGAACTTGAAAAAACCCAATCTAGTTAAGTGTTTTTTTTTAGCTTAGAAAGCATCATTCCACTATCACACCACTGGAGCCATTATTGACTATTGTCACAGAGCTTCTAGTGGCAACCATATAAGCAATATGAAGTGGAAAAATTGATTATTGTTATGTTACAGAACAACGCTTTAAGCAGCCAGTTTAATTTATTTTATGGTAGGATTCGAACTGATAAATTACAGAAAAAAATGTTTATTTTGCGCAATTTCTATATACTTCAGATAGAAATTGCTTTGTGTTACGATAGATGTAATACAATGTGATATTTAACGCATTGTGCCCAAAGCGGACGTTAGCCGATAATATATTTTATAAGGTGGAAATAAAAAATGGAAGGTATATATACTAAAGCAACATCGTCAGTGACCGCTCAAGTATCTGATATTATACTAAGAGAACAAATTACTAGGCGCCTAATATTTCGCCCTATAATAATAGAAAATCCATCTGACAATAGTGCGTCATTAAAAGGTAATTTTCTTTACCAGAGGAAATCAAAAAATGATAAATGGGAAGATTTCGAGACAATCCCACTATCTAAATTAAAAAGTGGAGAAGGTTACAAGCTTGAAATTAAGTCTGCTGAGCTATTAAATTTAATAAATAAATTGCAACCACTTTACGAAATATACGAACAAAGAGGGGTGCCGAGAGGTAATAAGAAATTCATTCATGTAACTCCTCAACTTGAACAGCTGGCACTGTTAACAGCTGGTGACATATCAAAATACTTAAATGCAAATATTAATATAGGCACATCTTTGCTGGCTAAACTTTTTAATTGGGCTACTAGCATTCAGGATACAACCCCTCTTGAGAACCTAGTTGCATTAGACACGACATCTCTTAGTAAGCTAAATGCTGCAGTTGGTTTGCAACGGTTAAAATTAGCTCTTGCTCTTTGGGAGGACAATAAACTCAATAATGATGAAGAATTCTGGCAGGAAGCACTTACAGAACACTCCTTTGTGTTAGAGCAAGTGTTTTACTGGCCAATTTCTATAGTTGCGAGCAAGGCATATATAGGAGGAAAGATTTATAATAATAAAGGTGGAAATCTCGTAGATTTTCTACTGAAAAATAGTTTAACAAATGGTGCTGCATTAATTGAAATTAAAACACCACAAACTAATCTTCTGGGAGCCGAATATCGAGGTACTTATAATGTATCTCGGGATCTATCAGGTTCTATAATGCAAACATTGAACTATAAACACTCCCTACAAGAGAATTATACAAGCTTGGTAAGTGGCCAGCCTAACGCATTTGATTCTTTTAACCCTCAATGCGTTGTTATAACTGGAAATTCTAAACGTGAACTAAATGATACCAGCAAAAGAAAGGCATTTGAGTTATACCGTCACCAATTACCTGGGGTTAAAGTAATAACTTACGATGAGTTATTTGCAAAAACCGGAAATCTTATTAATCTTTTGGAAAAACCAATTGAAGTAACTCCATGTAACGATGATTTGCCATTTTAAAGCGTGTAACGTCGGCTTTAATCCCGTTAGAAGACCTTTATCCTATACAATATCTTCCCATTTGTATTTGAGTCAAATTGTTTTATATTGTAACAGTTCGCCAGTGACCGCCTACAACCGGACTTTCTGGTAGCAAAGGTGGTAGCATTGTTTTTGCTGAACTTTCTGATTGTAGTTATATACCAACAACTTAAACCACCAGTGTTAATCCCGTAGGGTGGTGAACTGTAACGAACCTCAGCGAACTAACATGAACATGTGTGGAATCGAAAAAATAACATAAAAACAACAAAAATACCTTTGGTTGGAAATTTATTGTTCGTTGATGACCGCTAGAGACCGCCCACATCCGGATAGTCTTTCAGCTAAAACGTCGGTCTGTTTATGCTTGTTACAATCAGCTTTTGTTAAATATCAACAAGTTAGAATCTAAGTTGGAAGCCGGTGGCGGTATACTCCTATATCATATATGAAAGTGATAATTCATACTGATAACCAAAACTTACTTACCTTACAAAATTAAACATTTCTTAACCTTCATGTGGCATAATGGTTACTAAGAGTAATTAATGGTGCGAATTGGGTATGGATGTTAAATTTAAAAGGAAATAGGAGAAGCAGGCGGTATTTAAGTAAGATATTGAGCAATATCTCAAAAGAAAAGCTTAACTCTCTGGTTAAGACCCCCTCCAGCTTTATCAAATATCTAGCTCAGTTCGGAATTGCACTAACATTTAGTAATTCAACCATAGCAAACCCAGATGGCGGTGTGGTTGTTGAAGGAAATGCCACAATAAATAACCCGACTGATACCTACATGCGTGTTGATCAATCAAGTCAGAAGGCCGTTATAAACTGGCAGGATTTCAGCATTGATGCAGGAGAACACACTCACTTTGCACAGCCAAATGCCTCAGCAATAACGTTAAATCGTGTTGTTACGAACATTCCATCTGAAATTTATGGAAAGCTAAGTGCAAATGGTCAGGTAATGTTGATAAATCAGAATGGAATATTGTTTGGCGCAGGCTCTCAGGTTGATGTATCGGGACTGGTAGCATCTAGCGCTGATATTTCAAATAGCGACTTTATGTCCGATAACTTTGATTTTAACCAATCTGGCAATGCAGACGCTGAAATAAAAAACGACGGCAATATAAATATACACAACAATGGGATAGCTGCTATGGTGGCGCCACGCATTGTTAATAATGGGGTTATTCAGGCACATTTAGGTAAAATATCATTAGCCGCAGGCGATAAATGGGTGCTGGATATGGGCGGAGAAATAAAGCTATCTGTGGAAGACCCTGTTGCAGGATACTTAATCCAAAAAGGGCAGCTTTCAGCAAATGGCGGAAAAATAACTCTTACGGCAAATGTGGTCGAAGATCTGGTACATTCAGCAATAAATATGAGCGGCGCTGTTGAGGCAACGTCAGTGGGTATGAAAAACGGTAAAATCGTACTTTCTGCAAATCAAGGCGATGTTTTGGTATCTGGTGATTTAGACGCATCGGGCGTACAAGATGGACAAATAGGTGGAGAAATAACTGTTGTAGGGGAGCAGGTTGGAGTTTATGGCGATGCTAATCTTAACGCTAATGGCGACGCAGGTGGTGGCACAATATTAATCGGTGGAGATTATCAAGGCAGTGGGGATACACCTACTACTACCAACACTTTTGTGGGCTCTGATGTAACCATAACAGCCAATGCTAAAACAGATGGCGATGGCGGAAAAGTAATAGTTTGGGCAGATGATACAACACAGTTTCACGGGGCTATTGAGGCAAAAGGCGGATCAATTTCTGGCGATGGCGGCTTAGTTGAAACTTCGGGTAAAAAGACCCTTGCACTAAACGGAAAAGTTGACGCAAGCGCTACAAATGGCGAGGCAGGCTCATGGCTATTAGACCCTAATAATATTACGGTGCAAGATGCAGGTCCCGATGCCAATGTGACAGCAAGCCCGAATTTTACGACAACAGCAGATTCTGCGCTTGTAACAACGGCTTCTATTGAATCGGCATTAGATGGAGGTACGGATGTTACCTTGACTACAAGTGCAGGGGGTGCACAAGATGGTGATATCACAGTTAATAACGATATTGAAAAAACCGCAGGCGGTGATGCCACGTTGACTCTAAATGCTCACAATACAATAAAGATACAAAGCGGGGCTGACATTACCTCCACTTCAAACAAGCTTAATGTGACCCTAAATGCTGACAGTGACAATTCAGGAGCGGGAGCGATTTTAATCGATAGCGGCTCGGTAATCACCTCAAATGGCGGGAATATCTACTTAGGCGGTGGTTCTGACGTGCTAAATGACGGTGCAGTCGGAACTGCAACAGACGTAGAAGGTGTGGAACTTAACAACGCGCAGCTAATCTCAGGCGCGGGTAATATCTCAATTAGAGGGACGGGGCTATCCGATGCTAGTAACAGTAGAAGAGGCGTTAATATCCATAGTGGGTCTGTAATCCAGAGTACCGCGGGTACCATAAACATAAACGGTACAGGTGGCGCTGGTACTGATGCTTATTATAACCATGGTGTTGCTATTGTAAATTCTAGCACAACACTAACATCTGTATATGGAAATATAAGCATCACAGGTCAAGGAGGGGGGAATGCTTCAACATCTAGCAGATATCATCAGGGTATTTATGTAAATGATGGAGGAACTATATCTTCAACAGGAACAGGATCAAACGCTGCAACGATTACTTTAAACGGCACTGGTGGGACGAGTTACGCTTATAATTTAGGAATTTGGTTCGGTACCTGGACTGGTGCTTCAAAAGGATATGTTAATTCAATTGATGGCGACATTACGCTAATAGGCCAAGCTGGAGGTGGGTTTGGCGGAGCATCCGCTTTTGGTAATAAGGGAATTTATTTTTCAGGAGAATCAGAAATTCACTCTAATGGGACAGGAGCTAATGCCGCAACCATAACATTAAATGGTACTGGTGGAAATAATGGTTTTTCTAACGAAGGAGTTTTATTAGGCGACAATTCAAATGCACCTACAAATAGTGCTAATATAAATTCAGTTGACGGAAATATATTAATAATAGGAGTTGGAGGCGGTGACAATTCAGCTTGTTGTAATTACGGAATTAAGATTGATGGTGGGGCTAAAGTAAATTCTACCGGAACGGGTGTATATGCTGCAACCATAACATTAAATGGTACTGGTGGAAGTAGTGACAATTTCAATGCTGGTATTTTTATGGATGATAGTGATACATTTATAACTTCAGTAGATGGTAATATTAAATTAAACGGTACTGGAGGAAGTAATAGACTTGCAGGCTCTAGTTCGAATCAAGGAATAAGCTTTTATCAAGGTAATGTTATTTCATATGGAGTCGGTAAAGATGCTGCAACTATTACATTAAATGGAAGTGGCGGGTTTGGTGATGATGCCAATTATGGTATATGGTTCAATAATTCTACTTTAGTTCAATCTGTAGATGGTGATATTAATATAATAGGTACTGCAGATACAAATAATAGTGGCACTGGGTTTGAAAATATAGGTTTATATATTGAAGATGGAACCGTTATTCAATCAAAAGGAACAGGTGCTGATGCGGCAACAATTACAATAACTGGAACAGGCACTGATGGTGACTATTCAAATTATGGCGTGGTTATAAAAGATAATAATACACTCATAACTTCAGAAAAAGGTGATATTAAAATTAATGGAACAGCTGGGAATAGTTCTGGTGATGATAATACAGGAATTTTTATAAGAAACAATGCAGACATTACTTCTACAGGTACAGGTGCTGATGCTTCCACAATAACACTCAATGGAACAGCTGGTACAGGTACAAACGATAATTCGGGCATAATCATTAGGGATTCAGGAACAACAGTAAGTACAGTTGATGGGCATTTGTATCTTATCGGTACTGGTAATGGCAGCGGAATAAATAATAATGGTGTCTATATACATACTAACTCATCTATAACATCTTCAGGTGGTGGGGATATTAGCGTAACTGGTACAGCAACTTCGTCAGGGATTGGAAATGGCGTAAAAATCTCAACAGGTACTAACAATATTGGTGGCGGTTCAATGACAGGTAATATAACTTTGAATACTGATGACTTAAATCTTGCTGATGTTACAATACAAAATACAGGTTCAACTACCATAAGCTCTAAGACCGCTTCAACAACTATAGGTGTAGGTACAGGTGCATCTGGTACCCTACAAATATCAGATGCCGAACTTGCATTTTTCAACACAGGAGGGTTTGTTTTTGGAAACTCATCGGGTTCTGGTAAGCTGTCGGTTAAAGGTGATACATGGGCAGATGACATAACCTTGCAATCTGGTACTGGTGAAATTGCATTGATGGGTGCTCAAGTTTTGGGCGCTAATGATTTCACCGTCAACGGAGGAAGCCTAACAGGCGGAATAGATATTAGTGCAAATAATATATCACTTGATATTGATACAAGCCTAAATGTAGGAACTTTAACGTCAACAAATAATACGACAATAGACTTCGATGGTTCATCATCACCTATTTTCTCTAAAATTAATGCAGGTGGAAATATAACAATTGATGCAAAAACTTTAACAGGTGGTCAAGATATTTCAGGAGCTGATATAACATTAAATTTTGATGAAGGATTTACGCTAGAAACATTAACCTCAACGGGCGCAACCACAATTGACTTTGATACTAAAAACGGCGGCTCTTCATCTGCTGTTATTGGTGCTATAAGCTCGGGCGGTGATGTAAATATAAGAGATGGTACCGGACCTAATAATAATATACAGATAAATGGTGCAACAAATGCAAGTGGTAACAGTGCTCTGTTTAAAGCGGATATAATAACTATGCTTGATACTGTCACAGCAGACTTTATTACCCTTGATGCCACCGGATATGTGCAAGCTAATTTATTTACGCCAAATAAACTTAACCTATCGGCAGGTTCGGCATCATTATCAGGAACTATAAATGGTGGGCGGGGCTTGCGGGCTGCATTATTTGGAATAAACACTCTTAATTTTACAGGCGGAAACTCAAATTATAACTTCGGCAGTTATAAAATAGGCTTTGATTCAACATACATATCAAATCGCTTACAAAATTTTGACAATGACTTCAACAGTAAGTACAAAAACCTAAGATATAGTTATTTAAACCTCTTTGACTATGATCAGTTAATTATCGACAAGAGGGATAAAAAGTAATCACATCATACATAAATTTTTTGATAAAAAGTGATTGCAAAACTCGAACTATTTGCCTACTTTTAGTTAAATGAGTACAAATAATCATATAAACACCCAAAATAGGCCTCAACAAGCTGTTGTTTCAGACAGCATTAAGGCTGACGCAGGACCTTTCCATCTTGATTTTTCAGATGGCTTTCAAGGCTGGTTGAAAGAGAACTCAATAAGCCTTGCATTTAGTACATACACTTTAGGTAAAGTGGTAATGATTGGGTCTGGCACTGGTGCCAACATATCGGCATGCGAAAGAAATTTCGGACGGGCTATGTCACTAATGCCAATGGAAAATGGCTTTGTACTTAGTACCTTATTTCAAGTTTGGAGCTTTTACCACTCTATGCCCGAAGGCATTAAGTTCAATAACGAATGGGATAAATTATACATACCTCGCGACATGCACATAACTGGTAATGTCGATGTCCACGACATTCACAGAACCAATGATAAAAAACTTTATGCAGCAATTACAGGCTATAACTGCATTGCTACATTAGACGAAAAAGGAAGCTTCACTCCTTTTTGGAAGCCTGATTTCATCGATGGCTACGTTGCTGAAGATAGGTGTCACTTAAATGGCTTTTGCCTTGAAAATGATGAATGGTAATGTTTCATTTGGTTCAAGCGGTATGTCGTCATCAAGCTCCAGTTCAGCAAAATCCATTGTAAATAAGTATAAGAACGGTAAAATAGTGGATGTATATTATAACCCTAGTGATCCCTATAAATCTGTGCTGGAACCAGGTACTACATGGAAAAGTTATGCAATATACGTGGGGGGGTTATTATTTTTAATATGCGGTGTATTAGTTTTAGGAGGCTCAGTATTAAAAATTCTTCTTGGTGGAGCTATAATAATGGGTGCAGTCGGAGGTTTAATTGGCAAAAAGAAACAAGATTCTCGTAATTTATCAAAATATCCCCCCCCACAAACACAACAACCTAACCAAGTAAAAAATAAGCCGCAAAATAAGCCGCAAAATAAGCCAAATAACTCCAATGATGATGGCATTGATATTACATAGCAGTTCATATCATATGTCCAATTTAAATTGTTTAATAACCAATTCTCCACAGACGTTCACAACAGTTCGCCTACAAGCAGATAGATAAGCAGCTTAGTTTGCGGCACATTTTTAGATCACATTTTCTATTATAATTTAATTTCATACACTTATTACGTCAATATGAATCCCGTAGGGGTCACCAGTTACATTTTTCATATTCGTTCATATCTATTCGCCTACAGCCACCTAAAAAGGTAGCATATTTGGTAGCATAAATTTCTACTCATTGGCAAGTTGGTTGGTGGCCGAACAATTTAACTTTTCTGCAAAGGAACGGCGAATTATAACAATTGCTGGAATATCTCCTGATCTTGATGGTTTAGGATATATTGTTGACAAAGCTGGCCTAGTTGTTGGTTATCAAACGGATCTATATAAAAGAAGTAGTGTAATAATTTTTATTACACTTAGAAGTAAAAAAAATTAACAAATGCGCGAAGGATTTCATCCTTTTGTTACATTAATAAATATCTCAATTAAAAAACAACAACTAATAAAGAGGTATTAAATATGACAAAAACACAATATTACAACCAAGAAGCGCAAACAAAAGAAGAATTTGAAAGAGTTAATGATCTTATTGAAAAAAACATATCTTTACAAAAATCGACACCCGTAAGCTTTAAAGATGATGATCTTTCAATTCTTAGTGATTCGTCACTTCAAGAAGAAAAGGTCGTCAAATCTAAATCTTTAATGGTTTCCACCAGCTATGTTGATAAAATTAATGAAGAGCGTTCAAAATCTTCACAAGAAGATAAGCCAGTAAAATCAAAATCTTTACTTTCATCAGATGATGTTAGCTTTGTTAGTAAAGTAACTAAAAAAGCAGAAAACAATCCTTCAACACCTAAATCTAGCTTTGCAGATCAAATTGCTCAAGCAGGTATAATTGCAGGAATGGTTTGGGAGGCCGCAACACAAATGTCCAGATAATACAACCACAATAAAGTAAAGGGGGGATATTATAATATCCCCCCTTTACTAATTATAAATTTCAATAATTAAGAACATCAAATCAAAACACAAAGTCAGTTTCATCTAAATTAACATCCCCAATAATTTCTAATTCAAATACAGAGCTATTATTTGACTTGATAAAAGTATTACCATTTTGATTTTCTACATATAAATCTTCAAAACCTCTTATAGCACCTTCTAAAATCAGAGATCGCATATCAATTAAATCACTCCCTTTTTCAAAAGACTCTATTGTATCCATATTATATAATGTTGAATCATGCTGTGATGTAAAAACATAAATATCGTTTCCATTTCCTCCATCTAGTAAATCACCGCCTAATCCGCCATTTAATATATCTTGGCCGTTACTTCCATATAGCTTATCATCACCATCCCCGCCAAAAAGGATATCCTCACCGAAGCCTCCTATTAAAACATCAGCTCCATCACCACCATTTAAAGAATCGTTTCCATGCCCACCGTGCAAATTATCGTTACCGGAATCTCCTTCTAGTATATCATTGTTCAAACCTCCGCTTAAACTATCATCACCTACATATCCCACAATAATATCATCTGAAGAGCCACCTTTTAAATTCATATCGATATCTAATAAATTATCTATCGCAGGGTAATCATCTGCTTCCGTATTTTTAGGTAGTGTGTCTACAATATCAATCCCAATAGCCGCAAGAACAGATGCAACTACAGAATTACTATTTTGTGTTGCAGAATCATAAGTAAGCTCTTCATCATTTATATTATTTGCCTGCTGAACCATGATTTCCCACACATCTTCAGCATCTCTTCCACCCAGATCTATCTCAACTTGTCGCCTTGCTATAGGAGGCAACACCCCCCTATCATCTAAAGAATCTTCTATTGGAACACCCGCTTCAACCACGATAGTTTCGTTTTGAATATCGTCCCCTTCCCTCCAGGAACTACCACCGCGAATTACAAATTCATTTCCATTATCATCTTCATATACAAGATATAAATGATATTTTGGATCAAAACCTTCCCCTTCAATAGATAATGCAGCCAACCTTGACTCAATATATATTTTTGACACCTGCTACCCCTTTTAAATTGGTTAAAACTAATTTGTTATTTTATCAAATTAAACAACAATCTATAGATTTATAGCAGTGTCATAAAAATTCCTTCGCAAATTATTTATATTTTTTGATTGCGTATATATACCAATACCAGTGAATATTTTTCCCTCTTTACCAACGACACAAATTATATTGAAAATTATTTTTTTGCGACAAACTCTGCCGAATTTAAAGCCTTCCTTATACCTTCAGCTAGCTGTATACGCTCTTGATGATTCAAAGACATTACAACCCCAATAAATTTTCTTTGTATTCGTTCTTGGGATTTTGCAGTAAGTTGGCGTAGATTCTTAAATGTATCTTTCAAATCTTGCTCTGACATATCTGACTTTTCAATAACTGCTATCAATTTTTTTCTTTCTTCAATATTTTCTATAACAATATTTTTTAATTCTGGTCTTAATTCAGACTTTAGAACCCCTTTTATTTCATCCTGCTTTGACTCTGGCAACATCCTAAGAACCTCATTTACCTTACTTTGAGCAACAAGCATCATTGGCAACTTGTTACCAAGAAAGAATCCAGAAAATAATGAAACAAATAATAAGTTAAATGAAAATGATATCATTAACACTATTAACAATAAACGCTTATTGCGCAATACATTAACCAATCTTTTTGTCATAATAAATTACCCGATATTGAAACAGGCCCTAAGACCAACTCTTCAACCTTATTGTTTAAATTTACATCAACAGCACTACTAAAACCAACCTGACCACCAATAAATAGCCCTATTAATATGCTAGCTACGATTGACAGGGCTGAAAACTTAATGAAACCAGCCTCCCATTTAGTATAATGCGCATCATCGGCTATAGCATGTAACCTTTTTATAAAACTTGGGCTTAAATCCACGTCGGAAGTGAACTTTCCCATAATAGCCTCAATTTTTTCAGATTCAGCTATTATAATAGAACCTTCATCACTCTTTGCATGAGTATCATACAACTTCCTTTCATTTTCGGGCCAGCGCAACGGATTACTTCCATATGCATCTGTCAACTCTTTGAATCTTTTCAATGTCATATTTGCTACCTCCCTACTCTAAACTTACTTTATCAAATTTTTTCTTTAACGCGGAACGACCTCTGGATAATAACGACTCTAAAGCTCCTTCACTAATACCCATAACTTCACAAGCTTGTTTTTGGCTTAATTCATCATAATAAAATAATGTTATTGCTATACGCTGTCTTTCTGGAATCTCTTGCAAAGCTTCTTTTACCGCATCTCCTAATTCATTTTGAATAATATAATCTTCTGTACTAAAAGTTTCATCTTCATGATTATCGTCTATAACTTCATATACCCTAAAACGATCCCTAAAACTATGGTGTGCCATATTAACCAAAACACGATAAAACCACGTAGTGAATTTAGCTTTAGGAGTCCAATCAGGTGCTTTTTTCCATACTGTTTCAAAAGCCTCCTGAACTATATCTTCTGCTTTCTCTTTATTACCAGTCATTCGCTCCATAAAACGCAAAGACCTCAAAGCATGTTTATCAACTAAAATACGAAAAGCAACAGAATCACCTCTAGCGATCCTTTCCATTAATTCATGATCTTCATCTTTCGAATTAGAGCTATCTTTTATCATGCAAATAATTTATGTGCGTTTCCATTTTTATATTTTTTATTAAAAAAAGAATCAACTATCTTAAATAACTTTACTTAAGTAAAAAATTTAAAACTGGGGAACACTAACTGCATTCCCCGTTAATACCACTGATATAATAAATAAAATTCTAATAACTATTATGAAGGTTATAAATTATGAGGGCTAAACAATAGTCCGAACTTTATTAAATAATTACAATATAGTGGTCGTGTTATTACCTCCTATTTCGAATTGTAGTACGCGCTCCTCCGCCTGCACGATTAATTGTTGCAGTGCCATTTCCTCTGGTAGCGCTTCTGTTAAACGTTTTACCGTTAGCACCGGTAAATGATGAACTTCTTGTAAAAGTTCCATCACCATTATCAACCAACTCTGTCTGGCCATTAGCTGTACCACCATTGGGACCATTAAATACTACCTGACCATTTTCCCAATTTGAACTTGTGGTTTTTCCATTTCCCCATGTTGTAGTACTTTCTCCGGCTATTGCACTAGTAGATAAAAAAAACAGCTGTTACACCTGTAATTACGCTAATTTTTAATAATTTCATAATAAATTCCTTTGTATAATTATTTTAGATATATATATTTATTAATATCTGTGTTTTTAGAAATCCTTCGCAACAAATCAAATAATTAACCAATTACTTCATTAGAGTATTATAAATTTCAGGAAGCAACTGTTTAAACTTAACTTGCTCAGATGCAGCGATAGAAGCATAAAGTTTTCTAGCTTCATATTTTCTTTCTACCTGTTGAGTAGAAGTTAAAGAGTTCCAGCGTTCTTTAAATAACTTTTGTATCTTCTCTATCTTCTGAGATGGAAGTAAAGAAAGCTTTTCAAACAATTTTGCTTTAAATTTTGCTCTCATTTGTGGAGAAACACTATCTATTAACTCAATAGCAAACATGAATCTTTTGTCTTTCTCTTTCGCAGAAAGTGATAAAAACTCTTTATGCTTAACTTCGACAAAAGCTTTCTTTTGCTCTATAGGTAGAGTTTGCCAATACTTAACGGCTATTGGAGCTGTGAGCATTTCTACATTTGGAAATTGTTCTGCTTTTGCTACCATAGGTGAAGCAGCTAACATAGCCACCAATGCTAAAATTTTTATATTTTTCATAATATCCTCTAAATTTTTAATTAATAAAACTTTAAAAAGGCCCTTTACTATTAATGGTCTTAGTATCAGTTTTCCTACGAAAAATATTATAAAAATATTAATTAATTATTTTTAAATATCACAAATACAAATAGATAGTGATATTTATAATTATTTAAATATCTGCTTTTATGATTTGACATTATAATGTGTATCAACACCTGCGTCCTTTTCGCCTCTTTCTGCTTCTCTTTGAACCCAAGTCTTATCATCACCCATTTCGTCATAATCTTCTAAAACATCCAATCCTGTTTCCAATACTTTTTCCTTTTCATATTTTTTTATATAACCTTGAAGAAGAGAAATTTGCTCTTTCATAAATGGTTTAAAAGTGTCTTCTAGCACACTTCTTGCAATATCTATCTGACTCGATGTATACACACCGTTTTCACTAGCCTTATATAAATCTGGTAATATTCCCTTTTCTCCTTCAAAAGTTCCTATACTACGATCAAGAATCGAAAAATTATCTTCACTAATTTTACCAACTATGAATTTAAATGACTCAAACACTTTATCAGGAGAAGTATCTTTCAAAAACTTATCCGATATTCTTTTATCTTTATCAAATTCTGTTTCTAATATCTCATCAAGCAACACTTGAGGAGTTTCTATTTTTTCTTTAAAATCCTCATATGATAAAGTTTTACTAAAAGACTGCTCAGCATCAATAGGATAAACTACTCCTCCAGCAACAATATAACCACCAGCATTTATATCATCATCCCCCATAACCTCTTTAAACACCATTGAACTTATAAGGATATCCATTTCAAAATCTGGTCTCCTTCGGTCATTATCGAAAAAATGCTTGTAATCAGTAAAATCAATAGCTTCTGTACCATAAGGCAACCTTGAATAAAACGATTGTTCCGTTTGAGAAAATTTAGTTTTTGGAGCTTTATCTTTCCCTAATACCATAACAGCAATGCTTTGAGCATAAACATCGGCTAAAGCAGAGTTTTGCAATATGCTTTTTGACCAATTATCAGGATTAACTCTACTTTCGTACCAGTACTTTATTTGACCAGTTTTACTTTGCGAAATATGACAACCCGTGTCTTCATCTTCTGTATATTTACTATCCACCATATTACAGCCTCATGATAAGATAACTTTAAAAGGGCTCTTTAATATTAATAATCTTAGTATCAATTTTCCTACGAAAATGTTAAAAAAAAGATTAACTAGCTAAATAAGATTTTAACGACTACGTTAGACATAATAAGGGCGTTCAATGGTTCTAAATGGCGCTCCGGAGGGAATCGAACCCTCACTCCCGAAAGAACTGGATTTTGAATCCAGCGCGTCTACCAGTTCCGCCACAGAGGCACAATTATAAAAAACGACTCCTATAGAGTCACCTTTAAAAAGAGTGGAGATGGGATATAGTAAATTATAAGAAAATGTCAAAATGAAAATAGAATAACTAATCTTACACTTACCCTTTTATTTTCATTAAATGATAGCATTTTAAATTTAACTAGCAGCATAATTTAAATAGAATCGTCCGCCTATGTCCGTTGCTGACCGCCTACAACCACGTTTTTTGGTAGCAAGAATGATAGCATAAAATTTCGAACCCTCACCATAAATCGTTATATTACAAATCTTTACTACACTAGTATATCCCGTAGGGGCCGTGAACGGCTACGAACTGTTACGGACGTCTGCGGACAAGTTTTTATGTACTATAATTTAGTCTAAATAACATAATTTGGAGATTCATTTTCCGCTATTGTCCATAACCGCTCGCCTGCAACCGTAAACAACTTTAGCTCGAATGACTGCATGTCAGTCTAAAGCCCTATAAAATATAACTGAAAATCAAATATGTTAGGACTTTGGTTGAAACGCGATTAAGGTCTCCGCACCGGGTGATTGTAAAATATGATTTATAAAAACAGTTTATATAACTCAAATTATATGTTATTATGAGCTATAAATTAAAGGAATATAACTCATGAAATGGAACTGGCAACAGGAAGATTGGCCTCATTTTACCTATAAAAGCACTAAAATAGAGGGGTTAGAGAGGCAATTCTTGCAACAGTCAGGTCTGCTCCTCGGGGTATTTAAGTGTCTGAATGAAGATGATAAAAGCCAGCTAAAAATAGACCTTATAAGCAACGAAGCACTAAAAACTTCGGAAATTGAGGGTGAGTATTTAAACAGGGATAGTTTGCAGTCTTCAATTCGCCGTCATTTTGGGCTGGATGTTGATAACAGGAGAATTCCTCCTGCAGAAAAAGGCATTGCTGATATGATGATTGATCTGCATGAAAATCATGCAAAAAAACTATCTCATAAAATGCTTTTTGATTGGCATAAAATGCTCTGCACGGGACGTCGTGATTTGAATGATATCGGTGCGTACCGCACACACGAAGAGCCAATGGAAGTTATTTCAGGGCCGCTGCATAAGCCAAATATACATTTTCAGGCGCCTCCGTCTTCTAAAATGAAGCATGAAATGGATAGGTTTATAAAGTGGTTTAATAATAGTAACAACAATATTTCACCGCTAGTAAGGTCATCTATTGCGCATCTTTATTTTGTTTGCATACATCCTTTTGAAGATGGTAATGGCCGTATAGGAAGGGCAGTTACGGAAAAAGCACTGGCTGATTCTTTAGGATATCCGACTCTTATTGCGCTTTCGCAAGTAATCGAAAAAAATAAGAAGTCATATTATGACGAGCTTGAAAAAGCCAATAAAGGCAATGAAATTACCAGATGGATCGAATATTTTGCGAGAATAATATTAGAAGCGCAAGAACACACGCAAAAACAGGTTGAATTCTTGATAAATAAAACAAAGTTCTTTGATAAATTTAAAGGCCAGTTAAATGAACGTCAGGAAAAGGTAATCTTACGCATGTTTAGAGAGGGAATAGACGGTTTCGAAGGAGGACTTAGCGCAAATAATTATATAAAAATATCTGATACTTCGCGTGCTACAGCTACACGTGATTTACAGGGTTTATTAGAAAATGGTGCGTTTATTAAAACCGGGGAACTCAAATCTACTAGGTATTTTTTAAATATCTAATTTAAAGAATAACATTCCGAAACGTCATAGAAACCCTCCTGCTGCGAGAAAAACTCTGACCATTGATTTTATCAGTTTTGCGGTTGGCTATACCGTGCTTCCAAGTGTAACGAGCATCATCAGATAATACAAATAAGCTTCTCGGCTCAAGTAGTACAGAAACCTTCTGATTGGTTTTGCTGTGAGTAAAGTCCATAACACAAGGTGAACCGAGGCTAATTGAAGCGATAATTTTCTCAAAGCATGGAACGCAGTCAATATGAGAAGCTATGCCTTGACCGGACTGGTATTCATTGATAATGACTTGATCTGGTAATTTAGAAAAATGACTTTCGCTTGTAAGCTTATTGCAATATTCACGCAACCAATCAGGCAGATTATCAAGGCGCATGGAATCATCCACACGCCTTGCTGTGTAATCATATTTCCAACCATAATGTTGTACACGGCGCTTTAGGTCAGTTAACCATGGTTGCTGGTCGATAATTCTGATTAAATCTGCTTCTTGTCTGGCGGTTATAAAGTCAGGTATATAGGTTAGCCCTTCAATATTTTCTATAGAAGGGTTGACCTCTTCGAATAAATTTGCCTGTGTAAAACCATTCATAATTATAACCTAAACACCCAAGTGCCAAATTTCTTATGGTCATCAATAGCACTTTCATCGTCATTTGTCATTGTGTGAGTATAACCAGGAAAATCTGAAGGATTGAAGCTGTACATAACAGGTGGCTGGAATCCAGCTTTTTCGGCGGCCTCTTCAAACTGGAATGCTCCATGATAGTGAGGATTATTAACAGCAGAGATAAAAATCTTTCCTCCTCTTTTTAGGTGATGTTTTGCACTTTTCAGAAAGTTGCGCACCAAGATATAATTAGGATTGCGGCCTTGCACTGGCTCTCTGCTTCCTGCATGTGGGAATTGAAACACAATGCTGTCAAAAGCCATAGAGCCAAATGTTTTCGATAAATTCATAGCGTCGACTTTATATAAAATTAACACATCTGCAGCCTTTAGTTTTTCTATATTATTAATCGCTTCGTCAGATAGTTCGTTTTCCTTTTCAAAGGTAGTGGTTACAAGGTTTTTTGGGTTAATTCGCTGCTTCTTAGTTAAGCTATACGAAAAGCTGAATTTTCCTTCACCAACAAGCAGTGTTTTTCCTTCAGCTATCTCGCCAACAAAATCAAATCCTCGTTTGTTTTGAAGAAGAAAGATAAGTTGCCGATCAATTTGCTGCAATTCCTTGGCCTCTTCAACTAATCCATAGTCTAAGAACTCAGATATTAAAGCTTGCGCTTTTATGCTGAGTTGCTGAGCTATTTGAGAATGAGCGGAACGGTTCTGCGTAAATATATTATGCATAGTTTTCTCCTTAATTTTAGCAATAAAAAACCTCTTTTGCTTGGCGCAAAAAGAGGTTGGTAGAATTATAATGATATGACGTGGTACAGGAATCTGTACTCTACAATTTATATATTATCATGAAAATTTCGGTTATGTAAGTGCTGTAGGTGAACTTTTTCCATTGTAGTTTTTTTATCCGCCATAAACCGTTACTAGCCGCGGGCAACCGGGGTTTCTGGCAGCGTAAATGGCAGCATAAAATTCCATCTGATTTTGTAAGACTGAACTATATCAATACCTTATCTCGCCAGTTAGAACTCTGTAGGGGTCACCAGTTACCTTTCCAAATAAATCCATTTACATCCAAAAATCCTTGATATACCATTGCTTTGCGCGCTTGGCTAACCCAGTCGCGTCCGAGGCATTCCACCTAAATCACCAGTTACATTTACGCAACAGTTGTGCAAACGTACAGGTAGCATCAAATTTATTAAACAATTTTTGCTCTATGAGAACTCACAGGCACTCGTAATTAACCATAAATGTTCACCATTTTAAAAATAAAATATCACCTTTACAAGAAATACGATTAGAACCAAAATTTAATAATGTAATACTAAATATTATTTATCATCGCTTTCAATACTCTTGCCGCATAAGCCCCATTCATTACACGGTGGTCAAATGCCAATGTTAACTTGGAATGACCAGAATCTAAACGGCTACCAATAAATAAAGTTGCAACAGAAGGGCTAACTACAAAAGGTGAGGCATCCTCAATACCAAATCCTGACATATCGGAAATTGACACTGAATGCCTTCTAGTAATGTTTTGATTTTGCTTCTGACGACGAGCTTTATTCACTTCCGATACTATATATTCAATAATATCTTCTTTTTCCGTTATTGAACAAGACTCATAAACAATAGTTTTTATATCATCGCCTGGCATAGCAACAGCACAACCAACACTACATTTATCATGAATTTTAATTGTATTTTCATCAATATATTCAGCACGAAGTTTTTCAAATTTATTACTAATTTTTGCAATTGCTGCTACAGCTAATGAAAGAGGTTTCTCAGGTATTCTTGCCGTAATTGAAACTGAAGCCTGAGGTACAATATAAGATTTTGCCATTGCATAGTTTAATTGCTTCTGACTATTTGATATTTGAAATATTTTATAGGATACATCTTCCTCTTTAATTTCAATATCATTTTTTAACCACGCAGGAGAGAGGGCGGCAGTATTTACATTTACCTTATTCAATAATGGTAGCTTATTCACAAATGAAATCACATCCTGAAGCCTTATTCGCCCCCCCTCACCTGTTCCTTCTATTTTCTTTAAATCATGGATAGGTATATTTTTTCGTCTACAATAACCTATAATACGTGGACTTATCCCAACTAAATTTGAATTATCCCGATCGGATATTAAAACTGGAAATGAAGGTTCAGCCCGTTCTATTGGATACTGATTCTTATATGATTCAAAGTCTTCATTAGTCGGTTTACTTTCTATTTTTATTAGCAACTTTCCTATATCGATTATGTCTCCAATATTACAGAATATAGATTTTACAAGTCCATCGCTTGGAGATTCAATATCTACCACTGCTTTGTCAGTTTCTACACTCAATAATACTTCATCAGATGAAACATTCTCACCTACCTCTTTGTGAATATTAACAACCTTAAGGCTTGTAATCCCTTCACCTAACTGAGGTGCATATAATAAAACTTCAGACATAATACTAAATTTAAAATATTAAATGGAAGCGAGTTTTCTAGAGGCATAACATATATCCTCAACAGATGGCAATACTGACAGCGACGCTTCGTAATGAAACGGTACATGCACATCAGCCCTGCTAACTAGTTGCGGGGGTGAAAACAGATTGTCCCAACATTCTGTATCACAAGAAAGCTCCGCAATAATTGCCTGACCAACACTACAATGACGAGTTGATTCTTGAACTATCAAAAGCCTTCCCGTCTTCTTAATAGACTTTTTTACTTGAGACAAATCCATTGGCGAAAGAGATTGCAAGCATACAATTTCACAATTTAGACTATCTTTATTAGAAAGTAATTTTGATGCTTCCTCACACAATTCAATGCAGTTTCCCCAACTTACAATAGTAATAGAGTCACCTTCCAAAACAATATCACCATATTGCAACTCATCAATACACCTTTTCCTAAAAAATTGCTTCTTAGGAAGCAATATTAATACAGGATCATCACCTTCAACTGCAATTTGCAAAGACTCAGAAGCTTGTTTAGGATTTGACGGCATTATAACTCTTAAGCCCGGCATTTGAGCAAACAGTGATTCCAAGGTTTGGCTATGCCATGCACCGCCTCCAGAAATATACCCTCCACAAGGAGCAATTAATATTAAAGGTGCTGACTGCTTACCAGCTGTACGCCAACGTAAAGTAGCTATCTGGTTCATAATTTGATTTAAAGCAGGACCAGAAAAATCAACAAATTGCAGTTCAAAAATCGGTAACATTCCTTCCATAGACATACCAGATGAAATGCCTGCAATCGTAGACTCACTTAGAGGCGAGTTATGA
>Ga0213866_10000476_pt1 | contig 32242 bp, 34 predicted proteins | sample PICome_11_FD_160079 | JGI IMG/M metagenome (GOLD analysis project Ga0213866, IMG submission 160079) | Coastal seawater microbial communities near Pivers Island, North Carolina, United States - PICO284 | ecosystem: Environmental > Aquatic > Marine > Coastal | place: USA: North Carolina... | reverse complement strand
GCGTTTAATCCATTGGCTAATGCGCTTACACAGGGCATTAACTCAACTACTGGCGAAAAGGTTAAGCCATTTATTCAAGAAGTTGAGACGATGGCTAAGAATAGATTTGGTCCAAATGTATTCCAACAGCAGTCTTTTGGTATAGTAGATTCAATTGGACTCCCTACTGGCCCTATTTTTTCTGATTTTGGACCACGGCCCATAGATCCTTTTGCTAGACCAAACCCAAACTTTGGTTATCTGGGAGAAGAGGCTAAGTTGTTTGACTCCAACAACGGGTTTGATGTTCCGCCTAGCCTTAACCGCATTCCTGAAGATCCGTTCTCACTTGTAGATCTTCAAGGCGCAAACCCCCTTGCAAGAACAACAGCTTTAGGATTTGCAGAGGGCGGTGAGGTAGAAGCGCAAGAAGACATGAATGAAAAGGATGTGATCGTTGAGGCAGTAAAGGCAATCAAGGGATTGTCTGATGCGCCAGAGATTGCTCTTGGAATATTCCTTGACAAGTACGGTCAAGAAGCTTTGGAAGATCTTGTAGAAAAAGTGCAGTCTGGTGTTCTTGATGACACCATTGAGCGCTTTGCCAACGGCGACAAGGGAATGGTTGAGGGCATGGGTGATGGATCTGGTGAAGATGACATGATCCCTGCATCATTAGACGGTGAGCAAGATGTTCTTCTCACTGAGGGGGAGTTCGTCATGAGACAGCCTACAACCAAGGCTATCCAAGACGAGTTTGGCAGTGATTTCTTAGACATCATCAATCAGTCTGAAGAGAAAGCTCCAGAAAAAATAAGGGAGATGGTGGGGGTTGAGAGTTAGCACAGTTCCTAAAGAGGCTGTAAAGCATGTTTGGAAGGATGTTGAAGGGTTACTAAGGAAGAGCGTTGAGGATACATCTAGGGGGAAGATAAACATCTTAGATGTTTTAGATGGAATCCTTAGAGACATATACGTTCTCTGGGTAGTTCTTGATGAAGAGGATAATATGGTCGCTGCAATAACAACAAGGATAGCAACATACCCTAGAAGGAAGGCTATGGTTCTTGATTTTGTTGGCGGCACTAAACTACACAAGTGGAAAGACACTGTTATTGAAACAATAGGTCGCTTCGCAAAAGAAAATGACTGTCAACACTTAGAAGGTTATGGCAGAAAAGGTTGGGAAAGAGCTTTACGGGGGAACGGCTTTTATTCAGAGTATATAGCATACCGCATGGAGTTATAGGATGGGCAAGGGATCACAGCAGGTAGAGTCTGGCGGCACCACAAGAACAGTAAGTCTGCCAGAATATGCAGACCCGTACTTTCGTAGACTTCTGAAAGGTGCGGAAGAGGCGACACAACCCTTTTATCCTGATGACCCTGATACATACGGGGATCTTGCGGGTGAGTCTACATATGTGCCGTATGGCGGTGAGCGTATAGCTGGATCTGAAGACTACGGTGATATCAATACATCCCGCGCTATGGTTCGTGGTATTGCTGAAACACCTATTGGGGGCCTTGATGAGGCGGTTGCCCTACAGCGCAGAGGGATTGCGGGCCTTGAGGGGTTAGCTAACTACAATACAGGCGCATTTGACGAATACACAGGGTTCCAAGCGGGCAGGGCTGACCCATATGCTGGCTTCCGTGCAGGTTCCGCAGATCCATTCGCTGATTTTAGAGCGGGTAGAGGCACTGAGTACACAGGTTTTCAAGCTGGTAGGGCAGATCCATACGCTGGCTTCAGGGCTGGCAGTGCTGACCCATTCGCAGACTTCCAAGAAGCTAAGTTCTCCGCGCAGACTGCTGATCAATATGACTTTGATCCAGCCCGTCAGTTTACTGGGGCTGAAGTTCAGCAGTATATGGACCCATACATGCAGAATGTTGTGGATGTTCAGAAGCGTGAGGCCCGTGAAGACTTTGGCAGAAGTCAAGCTGCAAGGGACGCTAGCGCAGTAACCGCAGGGGCACTTGGTGGATCGCGTCAGGCTGTACAGCAAGGCATGGCAGAAGAAGGTTTGCGAGAGCAACTTGGTGATATCCAAGCGGCTGGAAGTCAGGCTGCGTTCCAACAAGCAATGAAGGCGTTTGAAGCTGACAGGGCAGCACAGATGGAAGTTGACGCCCGCCGTGCAGCGGAGCTTGGTAGAACTCAAGGCTTAAATATTAGTGAGATCGGCAGAATGGAAGCTGGTCGTGCTGGGGAAGCTGGCAGAGTGCAGAACGCTAGAGCGGCTGAACTTGCACGTACCCAAGGCATTAGTCTTGATGAAGCGGCTAGAGTCCAGAGGTCAGAGGCGGCTGAACTTGCCAGAACTCAAGGGATTAGCTTGGACGAGGCAGCTAGAATACAGTCTTCAGAGGCTGCGGAAAGAGCGCGTGTTCAAGGCATTGATGTTGCAGAGGATGCAAGGGTGCAAAATGCACGTGCAGCAGAGCTTGCTCGCACACAGGGAATTAGCTTAGATGAGGCCGCAAGGGTCCAAGCGGCTGAAGCTGCGGAGCTTGCCCGTGTTCAGGGCATAAGCCTTGATGAGGCTGCTAGAGTACAGGCAGCAGAGGCCGCTGAGAGAGCGCGTGTGCAGTCTGCTAGAGAAGCGTCAAGACAGTTTGGTGCAGGTCAGGGCCTAGCTGCGTATCAGGCTGCTCTAGGGGCTGGTAGAGGGCTTGTAGACTATGGCGAGAGAGCAAGGGCAGCAGACATACAGGGTGCCCAGCTACTTGAGACCATTGGTCGTGACATTAGGGGAGAGGATCAGGCAAGACTTGACCTTGCATATCAGGACTTCTTGCGTCAGCAAGACTACCCAATGCGTCAGTATGAAAGGTTTGCTGGTTTACTTAGCGGTATGCCTATACAACCTGATATCAGCACGGCTACCTATCAAGCATATAATCCAATACAGCAAGCCTTGGGGGCAGGTATATCTGGATTGGGCCTGTATAGAGGATTAACAGGATGAACATCTTAGAGCAGACTGAAGCCCTTAAAGACCTACCTGATCAGGCTCTAGTAAAAGAAATGCAAATGCCCACAGGGATGGCACCGCCTGTGTTTATCACAGCGGAGCTAAAGCGGCGTCAGCGTATGCGTGATGAGTTCAAGCGCAGAGAGGCACAAGATATGCCCACTGTAGCTGAAGAGGTAGTGATGGCTGCGGGTATGCCACAAGGTGGTATTGCTGATGCTGCCAGAGCTATGGCTCCAAAAAGTTCTATTGCACAAAACACTGGTATGAATGAGATGATGCCAGCGGCAGCGACACGGGCACCACAGCGCATGGCTGAGGGTGGAATTATGAAGCTGCGCGAGGGTGGTAAGCTTGTTAAGGTAGGTAATGCTAGGTTCTATGCATTTCCAGATGGAGAAGTTTATGTTGAAAACCCTGATGGCAGCAGAGAATCTGTTACAGATCCTAGAGTTCTGGGGGTTGTCAGAGGTCAAGCAAACGTAGGGCCAGAAAGACAAGAGAGCGCCACACCTTTAGGATCAGAAGTGTTACAAGAAGCCGCTCCAGAGCGCCCAACTCTTGATTCCACGTTAAGTTCAGCTAGACCGTTTAGCCCTGCTTCAATGGAAGTTACAGACACTCGTCCAGCAGTACCGCCTAGTCTTGGCATGGGTGGGGAGAGACCTGCTACACTTACCGCTGCTACTCAGCCAACAGCGTTGTCAGAGATGGAGAAGGCACGGCTCGCCACTGAATTTACGCAACAACAAGAGCTTGCCAGAGCTATTAGAGATCAACAAGAGCAGAGACCTAATTTATCTGGGCCAAGTATTAGTGATGTAAGCCCAACTGTTGATCTTGATTTGACTGGACAGTACGAAAATAGAGACGCAATAGAGAGCTTTAACAAGCGAACATTTGGAAAGCCAATGACTCCAGCGGATAAGGCTGAAGAGCGGCTACTCTTTAACAATATGAACATTCCACCTGATTCTCCACTTGCTGAATTTGCGGGAGTAGATAATCCTGAAACTCAACTCAGAGGCTACCTTGGTGGCAAGGATTATATGGATGAGAGCGAAGATTTCTATGATGATATATCAAAGAACTTACTGCCACCCAAAACTCCAGATCAAATAGCAAGAGAAGATTTAGAAAGACAAAAAGGTCTGGAAGCATTCTTTAAAAGTCAAGAGATGAGGGGCGGTAGGCCGGGTGGATCTCTGCCTGTAGATGTTTTATCTCAGCCTGTTACTGATGACACATACAGAATGCCTGATGTTACTGGACCAGAAACAACAGCAAGTGGTTTCTTCCCAGATTTAGAACAAGCCCAAGCGGCAGATGAAGCTGCCCGTCAAAGAGGCATATCAGAGCTAGGCCTTAGCCCAGTAGTCAGTGGCGGCACAGAGTATTTGGTAAACGATGCTGGCAATATGTTTAAAGTTGCTGGTGGAAAGCTGGTTGGGGTTAGTGGCGGCGAGGCCATGCAAGCAATAGATGTTGCTCAGAAGCAAGGCGCAGACTTCACAAAGTCTCCTGTAGGCATGATGCCAATCGGCACTAGGGGAGTGGATCCAGATACTGGTCTTGTAGACCCAGACAGTCCTTTTGTCCCAGCCTCTCTCGACATTAGTGGCCTTGAGACCCCAAGCATTGTTGGCGAAACTCTTCAAGGCAGTGGCCTTGGAGATCTTGTAGGTAGGGCTGTAGAAAGTCTACCTATACCACAGTCAAAAGAACAGGATGCTGTACAGCCCACACGACTAACACCAACAGCCTTTGCCACAGAGCCAGAGGGTATTGATTCAACATTATCTCAGGGCATTGCATCTATCCCAGATGGTTTCACATTGGGCACTGCGGGTGATACAGCAAGCAACGCGCTTTCGTTTGGAGATGTAAGCAAGTTAGTATCAGATGACGCTGGTGGTGGTGGCGGCGGTGGTGGCATTGTTCCCACTGGTGGTGCAGCTACAGGTTTGGAAGCTCGCATAGCGCAGATGCTTTCAGACAGAGAGAAGGATAGAGAGACAGACAAGTACATGGCTTTGGCACAAGCTGGTCTGGCATTGATGGCATCTAAGAACCCAACACTTGGTGGTGCCATAGGTGAAGCTGGTCTTGCTGGCGTAGGCGCATTGAGGAAGGCTAAGAGCCAATACGATGCGGATATCCTTGGCCTGATGGGCCTAGAAGAGAAGGCAAGAAGCTCACGTCTTTCCAGAGAGGCAGCTTTAGCTAAAGCCAATAGACCAAAGACAATGACAGGAACAGAGAGAGTTGGCTTGCTCAGAGAAGCTGGTGATTTGCGTGAAGAATTAATCAAACTAAAAGCAGATATTGCTAGAGAAGGTACACTGGGAGATTTTGGTCAGGTAACACCATTCACTCCAGAGCAATTGGCAGAGAAAGCAGCCCAAGCAAGGCTTTTGGAAAGCGAAATAAATAAGTACAAGGGTATGGCATACCCGCAGTTAGCCAACGTACAAACAGTTAATCCGTAGTCTTGATCAATGAGGAAATACTATGTCTGTAATATTTGTCAAAGATCCTCAGACAGGAATTGACTACTCAGTAAATATCTCTGGAACAGAACCCACTGAGAATGAACAGCAACAGATAAACGACTTCCTTCTATCGAAGCGTCAACAAGCACCTGTTGCTGCTGCTGCCCCTACACCTGAGCCAACCGATGAGGATAGCACCGCCATAGGCCGTGGCTTTCGTCGTGGCATAGAGCAAATACAATCATTGGCGGGCACCGCTCTAGAATATGCAGGGGCTGGCACTGGCCTTGAAGGCGTTGAGCAGTTTGGTCGTGAGCTAGAAGAGAAGTCACAGGCTGATCTGCAAGCCTTGATGGAAGAAGAAATAAGAACAACACGTCAAGATGTTGAAGGTGTTGGCAGCGCACTGTCATTCGCTGGTGAGTTGGCTGGTGAACAGGCCCCTATTCTGGGAACAACTCTGGCTGGTGCAGGGACTGGCGCTGCAATCGGTTCGTTCTTTGGACCTTTAGGCACTGCCACTGGTACTGTTATTGGTGGTGCGGCTGCATCTTTCCCACTTCTATTTGGCGGCAATGTCCAAAGGCAAGAAGAACAGGTTGAGGCTGGTGAGCTTGATGCTGTTAATGTAGAGAAAGCCCTTATTGCTGCTGGTGGACAGGCAGCTATTGAGGGTATTGCTGGTAAGATATTAGCCTTTACGCCGTTAAGGGCTGGGGCTGGTAGCCTGTGGGCTAGGTCGGCAAAGGGTGCTGGCGTTGGCGTTGCAACAGAAGTTCCAACAGAGATCACACAACAACTTATTGAACGGGCACAGGCAGGTCTGCCTATTGATAGCGATGATGCGATACAAGAATACATTGATGCTGGTATTGCTGCTGGCATCTTGGGCGGTGGCATTGGCACCGTTGGCGGGGCTGTATCCCCTGACGCTGGCAAAAGACAGCTTGATGAAGACATCACTAAACTAAAGGAAGTAGCCAGAACAAAGCTTGCATATGGCTTGGATCAAATACAGCAAGAAGCCAAAGAAGTTGATGATATCATTGCGGCCCCTGAGCCACAGGTTCAGTTGGCATTACCCGCGCCAACAGCCACTCCAGAAGATCAAGTTGTTAATCGTGCTGCTGATATAGTGCTTTCATCTATGCGTGTTGAGGGTGAGCTAAAGTTCCCCAAGGCTAGGATTGCCCTGCAAAAAGCTGGCCTCTCAGGTGAAACTCAGAAACAAACAGACAGCCTAATCAAGCAAGCGAGAGACTCCCTTACAACACAGGGCGTGATATCCAAGAGCCAACGTGCAAAGACTGATAGATATACTGTCACTCCACCCACGAAGATGGCAGAGAAAGTGCTGGATAATATCAGACGTGACAGCGCAAATGTTGTTGTTAAGGCAAACAAAATTGCCAAGGATATTCCGCAACTTGAGTTGGATTTAAGATACGCAACCCAGACAGGCAAAGATACACGGGGTAATGCAGTAAAGGCTGAAGAGGTTCAGGCGGCTCTTGATAGTAAAAAAGTTCAATTGAACAAATTAAACGCAAGGCTCGAATCGAACCAACAGAAGTTGGTTACTTTACCAGATGACTATAAAGTTCAAGCTTCTGAGAAAATCGAATCAGTACCCGGTAAAGTTACTCCTGAGCAGTTGAAGGCAGAGATAGGCCCACAGCTTCAGGCGGCTGAGAAGAGAGGCGAAACCAGAACCATCTTCGATGGCCTTAGCAAAGAGCAAGTCGAGAAGAAGCCTGAGTATACACAGCGTGAAGAGGCTGTGATGAATAACCTCAGAGAACGTCTGGATAAGATGGGTCTCAAGCGTGTTGGCCTCAAGGGCCAGAAGGTTATTGGCAGTCAAGATAGTTTGGTTGAAGGTCAGTTCGATCCAATGAGCGAGGAGAAGGCAATTACCTTGGCTCTTGGTGTATACGATCCCTCACTGTCTGACGCTGACTACACTAACAGCGTTGCTGAGGTGATGAACCATGAGGCAGTTCATGCACTTGTGGACATGAATGTCTTCACGCCCAAGGAAATAAACCTTCTAAAGAAAGCTGCCAAGAAAACAAAGTTTGTAAATCCAGAAGGAAAGAAGAGATCTTACTCTTACTTGGACCGCGCTGGTAGGCTTAACGGTGAGCTTGTCGGTCGGAAGGGAGACAAGGGTAGGCTATCTGCTGTTGAAGAGGAAGCGATTGCAGAGATGTATCGTGACTACACTGCTGGCAGATTAAAAAATGTTGGAACATCCAGACCTTTGTTCAAGCGGATAGGTGATTTCTTTAGGTCCATAGTAGGGGCACATGTTGACAATGGCTTTAATAATGTTGGTGCTATATTCAGTGGGATTGGTGCTGGCAGTGTTGCTGATCGCGCTCCTGTAACCACAGTCACACAGACCCCGACATCACGCACAGAAGTAACTACTGCGAAGCAGTCAGCTATACCTATTGATGCAGTTGTTGAGGAGGATAGTGTTGCGCCTGAGAACATCAGGATGCCTATCAACACCAATGCCCCCAATGACCAGATACGGGCAGAGATAGAAAAGCTAACGAAAGAGAATGTGCCTCTTGTTAAACGTCTTATCAAAAGGATTGATGAGAAGTTTGGCACCAAGTCAGGTGACAACATCAAAGACTTGTCAAAGGTAACTCAGAAGGCGAGCAGACCATCTATCTTGGCGAACAAGCCTTGGCATGACGCATCACACATCCGTGATTCTTACAGGTTCAAGACTGTTATTGATGACTTCAGAGACGTTCCAGCTATCTTCGATGAGCTTCTCAAGGAAGGCATAAGCCTAGTTAAGATCGACACAAACAAATTGTTTGAGCCAAAGGAATGGGGATGGCGCATCATTGCGTTTGATATTCGTATGCCTAACGGTCAGTTGGTTGAATGGTATCTGCCACTAAGAGAGCTTGAGGCGGAGAAGAAAGCACGGGGCCACCTGATCTTTGAAGAGTGGAGAAACAAAACTCAACAGGAACTACAGGATCAACAGGCAGAATACTTTGCATCTATCGCAAAGAGCTATCGTAATTATGATGCTGCTTTCCAAGCTGCCCTAGATCGGACAGGTATCTCCCGTCAGGAAGCTGAGTCTTCTTGGAGAAGCGCAGAGAGTTCCATGCTGGAAGCTGCGCGGAATGCCCGTAGATCATCTGCGGTTGGTATCTCTTCTCCAACCAGACTGCCCACTGGTTTGATGGATCCATCCAGTGTTCGTACTGATGATGTGCCATCTGATTTAAATATTACTGCACGGGAAGTTCCGTCTTCCACTAGAGCAAAAGCTTCTTCTGCCATTGACATAACTCCTTCTACTGAGACATCTATCATATCAGATCAGATAGAGTCAACCTTTGGTGACATAGACACTGAGGCTCTTGGCATTAAGAGATCAATGGTGCCACTGACACCAGCCCAACGTGATGCGAGTATACTTGATTACCTTAATCCAAAAACAGGACAGCCTCAATTTAAAAAGAAAGAAGGCTCAGAGACATTAGTTAGCTTTGCTGAGAAACTTCTTGGCCTGCGTAACGTGCCGCCTTTGGACATAATAAATTCAGAGCGTGACAAGCAAGACGCAGCAAGGATCATGGCGGCTGAAGCTGAGGCAGCATTAATATCTGGCAGTGATGCTCTTGGTTGGTATGACTCCACACTAAAACTGGCTAAGCGTATTTTATTTCCTGTATATCCAGAGGTCTCACCGGAGAGGCCTGACGGTTCTCCAAACTCTGAGTATGATCCAGCAGCAGAACACGCCTTTGATTTTGCAACTGCCATCACATCAAACGGTTTGTCAGTTATAGACAACTACAGGTTTGCATCTGAGCAGTATGACGCTTGGAAAGCTAGTGATGATGGCACATTCCCAGTCAAAGGATCAGGCGCTCAAGGTGGGTCTATGCTATCTGCCTTTGAGTTCTGGAATACACTGAGCCGTAAGGGCATGTCATCAAATGACATTGAGGCTTTGCTAACCATGCAGATGCCAAAGAAAGACCTTAACACAACAATGCTCAATGTCCTTGGGGCTAATAGAGTTAAAGATTTGCCCAAAGAGTTCCAAGCAAGTGGGGCTGAAGAGGCAGATACAATGGTGTCTGTGGCGTATATACTAGGTCCAAAGATTGGCAACGGCTTCTACCAAAACCTTAGAGGTAATTACGATCCTCTAACCATGGACAGGTGGTGGATGCGCTTTGCCAACCGCATCACTGGTAACCCCACAGTAAAATATGCAGACGAGCTGATAGAGCAGAACCTTGATAAGGTTTGGAACTTTATTACTGAAGTAGACCAGCCCCTGACAGACATGGATAGAAACATTCTGTTTGAAGCTCAAAGAAAACTGAACATATCCACAATGGATAAGACAGACATACCTCTGATAGCTCCTGTGATTGGTAAGATCTGGAATAAAGATTATTACACCAAGGCATACAAAGATACTGTTGAGGATTTACTTACATCTGGACAGTATGAGTTCAGTCTTAACAAGAGTAAAACTCCTGTTGGTCGAGACGCCGCAACAGTAAAGGAACTTGCTGCTGCATCACGTCCGTCAAAGACAGACTTTCTGAGGGCCGCTGAAACATATCAGAAGAAGCTGATCCCAACACTACAAGAAGATCCTCGCAGCGCACAGGACAGAACTGCAATGCGTGAGGTTGCCAATCGTGCAAGGCAGATCCTCAAGGATGAAGCTGGTGTTGATATAACTAATGCTGACTTCCAAGCCCTTATGTGGTACGCTGAGAAGCGTTTGTTTGAAGCTGGTGGTGTCCGTAAGGGCCGTGGTGATGACAACGATTACGCTGACGGTGCCCTGAACATCCTGAAAAACAAAGGTATAGGCGATGACAAAATCAAAAATTCACTCCCCGCAACAGAGCGAGGAAGACTCGCTGGTGTCATCTCTCAACGAGAAGGAGATGGATCGGGTAGCGGAAGCGTTGATGCAGTTAAGCCAACGATTGCAGAGGGAGACTTCTTCGCCCCTAGAGAACTAGCACTAGAGGCAGCGCCATTCATCACAGAGGCAGACGTAGATCTGTCAACGATGGAAGGTGTAGAAAGTTCAAATGAACTTCCACCACAGAAGCTTTCTCAAATACCCATTGATCCATACAAAGCAATCAGAACTCCAGTCAAACGAACTGGCACTCTGACTGACATTATATATGGCGGTATACAGGAGACTGATGGTGAGGTTATCCCTGTCCTTCTTACTGAAGGAAGCAATGACCAGTTTGATAACGGTGGTGGCCTCTATCACATACAGCAAAGACTGCACGACAAGGAGCTTGTAGAGAACTCAGGGTACAAGCGAGTAGAGAAAGCCATCTACGACACACTGCACAGATGGAAGAGCCAAGGCTATCAGGACGGTGAGAGCGTTGTAGCGTACCCGTCAGGAGGCAACTTGGTTTTGGAGTGGTTCGATAACCGCATGGCTAAAAGCCCACCCCTGCGCCTTGTCCTTGAGCGTGGCAAGCGTAACAGCGGAAAGGGTCCGTATTACGTTAAGACATTCTTCCCAGTTATGGACAAGAAGGATCGCAAGAAGATCCGCAACAGCCAGATCAAACTGAGCGCACTGAACACTGTAAGCGGCACGGGTCTCGACGCGATGCAAGCGGATCGTGTGACACGCTACACTGATATCGCTGACTGGGTTGGTAAAGCTCTGCGCTTGGTGCCCTTCACTGACAAGACAAAAGCACAGAAAAGAGCGGATCTATTTATTCAGAAGGCACAGGACAGCTTCATTCCTGTTGGCAGAATGATCAAAGAACTGAAGGAAATAAATCCTCAGTACAAGATCGCTGACAGCATGGACCCGTATCTGAAGCAACAACTGAGTGAAGGTATTGCTGGCAGTAAGATTACTGAGCGCAAGGAAACAATTTACAAAGCTGCCACTGATGCTGTCAAAAACATGAACATCACAGAGCAGCAGGTTGAACAGTTAAAGGCACTGTCAAATGCTAACTCTGGTGGTGGTAAAGGCCTTGCTGAGTTCACGTTTGAGGGAACAAAATCAAAAGCTTTATCCGCCGTAGATACTTATCTCTATGCAAAACACGCCAAGGAGAGAAACGCATACATCAGAACGGTGGACCCCACCAATGATGCTGGCTCAGGCATGACTGATGCAGAGGCTGATGCAATACTCAACTGGTTTGATAGCCTTGATCCGCAAAACAAAATAGCTTTGCGTCAGGCTGAGGATGCTGTTCGTGCCATTGTCGATGACACTAACGCTGTTCGAGTTGCGGCTGGTCTTCAGTCAAGTGACATGAACATAGGCGACATGGAAGATAGTAACTTTGATTTCTATGTGCCCCTTAAAGGTCACTTTGAAGTTGATCAAGAGGGCGTCTATGGTAGCGGCAAGCCAGCTAGATATGGCGCTATGGGTAGAGAAGACCAAAGGGCCTTGGGTCGTAGATCATACGGCAGAGATATTCTAGCAAGTACCATCCTGCAAAACACAAACTCTATTGTTCGTGGCGAGCGCAACAAGGTTGGTAAGTCTATGCTTGATCTAGTTAGATCAAACCCTCAAGGCATGTCTGGATATGCTGAGATCCTAGATCAACCACCATCAGCCCGTGTGATGCAGAACGGTGCGGTTGTCATCAAGCCAACGAGAACCTATCGTGATGACCCATCAATCGCCATTGTAAAAGAAGATGGAAAAGAAAAAGTCCTTCAGTTCTATGACAACAATCTTGCTGGTGCATTCAATGGAGAAAACATTTGGGATGCTGGCAATGCTGCCGCAATCACCAGAGGTTTGGCTAAGGTAAACAGATACCTGTCAAACATTAATACATCTTGGAACCCAGAGTTCTTTATCTCCAACTTTATTCGTGACGTTCAAGCCGCTGGCATACAGGTCAGTGAGTTTGAAATGGATGGCCTGAGAAAAGACACGATTAGGAATGTGTTGAAGGCAGCAAAAGGCTTGAAAAGATCCATCCTAAACAAGGATGATTCCTCTGACTGGGCAAAGAAATACAAGGAGTTCAGAGCATACGGTGGTGCGAGTGCTGCCAACCCAATGACCACATTGCAGGATCAGATATCTGATCTTCAATCCACATTGTCAGACATCTCTGATGCGAGCGGTAAGCTTGGGTTGATGAAGGCCAAGGGTAAGAAGCTCTTAGAGTTCATGGATAACTCAAACCTTGTGGTGGAAAACGCCATTCGTGTTAGCACTTATGACGCTTTGGTTAGTCGTGGCGTCACCAAGGAGAGAGCGGCACAGGCCGCAAGGAGTGTGACCGTAGACTTTGGCAAGGGTGGTGACAACAAGGCATTCTTGAACTCATTGTACCTGTTCTACAATGCGTCCTTGCAGGGCAGCTTCTTCCTGTTGAGATCACTGGCTCGCTCAAAGAAGGTTCGCAACATCATGGGTGGCGTTATAGCTGTTGGCTTTACGCAGGACATAATCAACTCAATGATGTCAGACGAAGATGAGGATGGGGTAAAGCAGTACGACAAGATCCCAGACTACATTCTGGAACATAACATGGTGTTCATGCTGCCAGATGTAGTTGATCCCTTTGGGCGTGGGTATGTTTCCATACCAATGCCATACGGCATGAACGCATTCCACAATGTCGGGCGTAACTTTGCCAAGATGGCTCAAGGTAGATCAGATCCATCAGAGATCGGAGCATCCATTGGGCGCACAACCCTTGAGATATTCAACCCGCTGGGTGGCACTGAAAGCTTCTTGAACTTCGCGGCACCCACTGTGTTTGATCCCTTCATCTCGCTGTACGGAACCAACACAGACTTCTCTGGCAGAGATATTGTTAAGAAGGCATTCCCAAATCAGGTGGCATCACAAAGCAGCCTGTACTGGAACAATACATCTCCAACAGCGGTTGGAATAACACAGGCTCTTAATGAGTTGACGGGTGGGACTGAGACACTGAGTGGGTGGATTGATTGGTCACCAAACTCCTTGGAGTTCTGGTTCGATTACATCACGGGTGGCGCTGGTAGGTTTGTGCAGCGTACCGCTGAAGCACCAGCAAGAATAGCTGCCGCAGAATCCGCAGAAGATATTGCCACTGAGATCCCGTTCATGCGTAGGGTTTTACGCAGCGTATCCAGCAGGGATGACGTGTCTCAATACATTGAGGTTCGTGATCAGGTAAACAGGGCAACGGCTGAGTACAAGAAGGCGGCTCAGCGCGGTGACGTGGACCGCATCAACAGTGCTATATCTAGGTTCGAGGCAGAGCTTAGGATTGCTCCGCAAATCAGGAAGATCGAATCAGCAAGACGGAAGATCTCTCAGCAGATTACGGCAGTGAATGATTCACGTTTGCCGCAAGATGAAAAGGATCGCATCGTCAAGCAACTGGTTGAGCAAAGAAAGATGATAACCCGTCAGGGAATACTGATTGCTCAAGGAATATAAAAACCCCCTCAGATATCTCTGAGAGGGTTTCATATCTAGCAACGTAAAGTGACCAAACCCCTCGCGTTAAGGAACTATAGATCACTTCACTAATAAGTGCAATAGAACTTATACTCCAAGCGCATCTGTATCCCAGCCAATGACTTCAAAGGTTGCAGGTATGCGGGAAGTTGTAACAGATTTTCTTGCAGCAAATTTATTATACATCTGAACAACAAACTTTGCCCTGTACTTTGACCCCATTCTTAATGATGGATTTTGCTTGCCCATATCATCAATCAAATGATTTCTTGCAAACACAGCCGCGTCACCTTCATATGTAGACTGACCATCACGAAACACCTGCACAAAAGCATTAGCGGTTTCTTCATCGTTATTATAAACACCAATGTAATGTATGGCTGCTAAGATATTTTCTATATTTCTGAATGCCTTTCTGGTGAAAGAAACACTATCAATAACCCTTGGATGCAATTCTAAAACATTGTCTAGTTGCTTGTGAGTTATTACTCCCCATCCCTCATACCTTTTACCCAATCTAACTAGGTTTGATAGCACAGCAGACACAGCACTTGCGTTAGATACGCCTCTTATAGCAAGCCTATCTGAGTGCTTTCTCTTTCTTCCACTGTCAATAGTGTCCATTGCCTCCTTTTCTAAACCTCTAACAAATACAGTTGGAATTGTTTTGTTTGAGTTTATTATGGAAGTTAGTCTTTGCTGACCGTCCAGAAGAACACCATCTTTTGATATCCTTATTGCATCACCATTAAAATCAAAGTCTGAATTTTCCATATCATGCGTAATGCTTTTCACATGAACTTGAGATATCTTCCTGTTCATGGTGTTTCGCTTCAGAAGTTCCTGTGCGAAGTCTGGATCTATTAAAACAATGTCAGCCTTTGGTTCACTGGAAACCAAGTTTCTTCTGACATCTTTGGTTGCTTTCCTATACAAGTTAAGGTTCATTTTACTTTCCTACTCTACAATAGAATAAAATCACTGGTCTTGATGTGACCAATTACCTCCACTTCATGTGAAGGATTTCTTCTGTTCCACCCCTCACCGGACAGAACAAAATCTTTTTTACAGTCTAAGTTTATGTAACCAATCTCATCAGTCCACTCACACACAAACAGACAGGGCAATCCCGTGACATCAGTATGTGTTTTAGCTGATGTGAATTTGGTTATAGAAACTATGACCGTAGGGTACTTATGAAAGCTAACGGATCGCCTTCTAAGTTCCACAAAGGCGGTTGGTTTACCGCCTCTGTGAGCGATGTAGTCAAACGCAGAGAGAGGTTTGTTTCTCTGCATTTCACAACGCCATTTTTCAGCAAGTATTTTAGCCACACGCTCCTCATTGCTGAAGTCAGCCTGAGTTTCATACGGTACTATTTCACCGCCTGTACTCATACACCTAAGCTCTCAACCCAAGTTGTGATCTCAGATTTTCTCCAGCGTTTCATGCGTGGACTAAACTCAATGGCTCTAGGAAAATCTTTCTTTTCATTTGTCCATTTGTAGAAAGTCTTTACATGAATTGACAGGAGTGCTGCCGCTTCATGAGCGTCTAAAAGATCTTCACCGACCTTAAAGTTTTTGAGAAAATCATTCTTAGCCATAGCACTAGAACGGGATTTCATCATTGGAAACATTATTGCTTGGCGCTTGGAAAGATGAAGCTCCATCCCTGCGATTGCGCTCTAAGTTCCCACGCAAAGACACAAAAGGCAAACCACTTTTACCAACCTTCTTCCAGCCAGCGAGGTCAATCTTTGGAGCCTCTATGCCTTCATTCATTTGAGCGACGATATCCTGAGCAACATCGTTTGGGATCTCAAGGTTGCCAGTGTAATCTGGCTGAGTTTCCTTCTGCTTATTTTGATTTTGAAACAACGCTCCGCGTGGTGGATACTGACTCATGATTGATCTCCTTTTGAATTGAGTTCAGATTTACGTTTTGAAAAGTCATTCATTAACTCTTCATACAACTTTGGACTGTTGTCCTTGAGTTGATTGATTGGACCAAGGTTCTTTCGATACACACCATTCAACCATTCTATATCCGATGAAGCCTTAACAACTTCAGAGATTAGATCCTTGGTCTTATCCCAGTTTTCCTCAGACGCATTCTTCTTCACGTCACCTGATGACGCCTCAGTTGCTGAGGGCGGCGGTGAAGTTGGCTTAGCCTTTGGCTTTTTCCCTTTATCCTCTTGAAATTCACGGTCAACTTTGACCACAGAGGCTTGCGTCTGAGGCTCTGCGCCATCATCTGGCGGCAAGTCTTCACCCGCATAGATGTAATGACCCAGACCCAGATAGCCCATGGCCTTCGTCATTGCACGTTGATGGGCAGTGTTGATCTGAAAAGCATTAGGGTTTTTAATTGGCGAGTTCTTATAATCCAGTACAGGAAAAAGTTCAGTAGCACTTTCTCCGCTGGCAGTTACGGTAACACGCACATAAGCGAACCCATGAACGTCAATCATGTAGGGAATGTTTCCTTCCTCGACATGCTTTTCAAACGTGGCATCTGGATAAACATCTTTCAATGCACCCCAAGCATGTGCCCATGATAGATAGGTCATGCCGTTTTTCTTTTTGGTATACTCAGACACATCAATACTTCTGAGTGTTTCCCATACAGTTTTCTTAGCCATCGCTAACCCCCAAACAACCGTTTCAGTTTACCCCAAGAAGACAACTCTTGAAACGGAATTAAATCATCATTTAAATCTTCTTCAAAGCTGACATCCTCTAACTCTGCATTTTTTCCCCTATCGGAATGTGTTCTCTTTTTACCTCTATCAATATTTACCTTTGCCCACTTAGCATCTTCTAGCTTTGACACCTCACTCCAAATATCTGGATTTTTGTAGAAGTGACGTGGACCTACATCTCCAAAGGTGGCAATCTCAATGCGCTCCACCACATCTATGCGAGGCATTCTCTCACCTCTGACTATCTTAGACATGGTAGCAACATTAATACCGATCTCTCTCGCCATATCTCTCTGAGATATTTTATGCTCAGATAAATATCTCTTAATTGCTGTACTCATCTTCCTCACTCTCCTTCAAATATTGATCGCATAAATGTGACACTGAACAGTATCCAGCGCACCTGACCTTCTCGCCCTTTCTGGCTTCAATGGTTAGGTGTTTTGGGTCCAGCGCACTGGTTGATTTAAATCCCTCAAGGTAGGCATCAGCCTCAAACTGAGTATCCAAAACCCTGATGGCTCTCTTCTTTCCCTTTGCCATTACAGCATAGGTTGTTGGGCGCTCCCACTTCTCTGCCTCTGAACACAAAGGCAGTTCATCATGGATATCATAATTTATTTGCGCCTCTTGATGCAGAGACATTCTTTCCTCTACATATTTCTGACACTCATCCCGTGTCCACAATGGAAGGTCAATGATGACAACAGGTGCGCTTGGATAGTCGCTATCGGTTGCAGCCTTACGCTTCTGCCAATCCCTCAAGATTGCACAGATCCTGATGCTCTCAACATCCTTGCCGTTCTGCCTGAGTAACCAAGCGTAGCAGTTCTGTTGATACTCCCATTCTTTTTTACCATGGATTACAGACCAGACAGATGTAACCTTATAGTCAGTTACCCTGATGCGCCCGTCTTCAAGGATCTCTTGATGGTCAAGGGCACCCGATAAAGTCCAATCATTGCAGGATGCGTATAGACGCTCCTCCACTATTGTGTTTTTTTGTTCTATTGAACTTTCTAAAACAGAATGCACTGCCGTTCCAAAGATAGGCCAGATCATATCAACAAGATCTGACTCCAGTTTATCCTTGTGATCATCAACAAGTAACCTGATGCGAGGGCTGTCGATCAGCGTAGTCACACTGATATCAGCCTTGCCTCTTGTGTACTTATCGTTCCTGACAAAGTTCATGAACGGGTCAGGAAGCCCGTAATTATTTGTTATTTTCATTTCTCACTCCTACTGTTAGGTTGAATACCATAGTCCATCTTAGATGGCAATAGTTCTTTTTGGGGGAATACATGGGAAGTTTTGACATAAGTTTTTCAATCCTTGGAGAGCCAGCATCCAAGGCTAACAGCCGCAAGGCTGTTGTCATCAGGGGTAGGCCAGCATTTATAAAATCTGCCAAAGCCAGAGGGTATGTCGATGCCTTCGCAAAGCAGTGTCCAGTGCTTGACTGCCCAACGAAAGATGACGTGAAGGTAGAGATGATAATCTACTACGCAACACGCAGACCAGACCTTGATGAGAGCCTTATTCTCGATTGTATGCAAGATAAAATCTATGCAAACGACAGGCAGGTAAAACAAAAGTTTATTTACTGGGGCTTGGATCGTGAGAACCCTCGAACTTTAATTAGAGTTTCTTCATGTGACATAAAAAATCTGCCAGATATATAATATATATATATATAATAACTGGTATATACCTTTAACAATTATATACCTTTAATAGATATAGAACTTAACAGTTATATACCTACTAGATATAGGCCTTTGATTTCTTTGAAAGTTTCTGGTTGACTGGGGCAGTAATTATATTCTACCTTGGCGGGGTAGAGAAGAGGAACCAGCCATGTCAATCGAACTAAAAGTTCGTGGCGAGGCTTTCAAGTTGGGAACAGGTCAACACAAAATAGCATGTCCAACTTGCAGCCATAGCCGCAAGAAAAAAAATAAAACCCTTTCGTTAAAGGTTGAAACAGAAATGGCAGTGTACCAATGTTGGCACTGCAACTCAGAAGGTTATGTATTTTTAAAAGATCAGGTCAGGGAGAACGTAAGGCCTATGATTGTCGCTAAGCAAATCAATGAAACGAACCTGTCTGATGGGGCAGTTTCTTGGTTAAAGAGCAGGGGCATATCAGAGGAAACGGCAACCAAGGCTGGATTGAAATCAGTCAATCATTGGATCCAGTCTATCGGGTCTGAGACAGAATGCATAACATTCCCATACAAAAACAACGGTCACGTATACGCATCAAAGATCAGGTCAATAACTGACAAAGGATTTTCGTGCAACGGATCACCCCAATCCTTCTTCAATCTGGATAATGTAGAACTGAATGATTGGATTATCATTTGCGAGGGGGAAATGGATGCACTGGCCTTTATGGAGACGGGCTACGACAGCGTAGTATCTGTGCCCAACGGGGCAGTAATGAAGGTGGTTGATAAAAAGATTGACCCCGCTGACGATAACAAATTCAAATTTCTTTGGGATGCCAAGAAGCAGCTAGAAAATGCTGACAGGATTGTGATTGCCACTGACAACGACGAAGCTGGTCAGGCAATGGCAGAGGAAATTGCAAGGCGCATAGGTAAAGATGTATGCTGGAAGGTGGAGTTCCCAGAAGACTGTAAGGATGCCAATGACGTTCTAATCAAGTATGGCAGGGACGGGATTGATAAAATTGTTACGGGTTGCAAGCCGTGGCCTGTCGCTGGTTTGTATGATGCCTCTCATTTCTATGATCAGGTTGATGAGATCTATGAGAAGGGAATGGGCAAGGGTGAAAGCACTGGTTATGACAACGTGGATAATTACTACACTATTGTTGGTGGGCAGATCACCATTGTCACTGGTCACCCATCGTCAGGAAAGTCTGAGTTCGTCGATCAGATCATGGTCAACATGGCTGAGAAAACCAGTTGGAAGTTTGGTATCTGTTCATTCGAGAATGAACCAAGGCTACACATTGCCAAGCTCATAAGTAAGTGGCTGGGCAAACCATTCTTTGATGGTAATGTTCAAAGGTTGACTAGACGTGAGCTAGAGGCGGGTAAGAAATTTGTTCAATCGCACTTTTCTTTTTTGTACCAAGCTGACGGGTCACTGTCCTCAATAGATAGCATCATTGAAAGATTAAAGATTGCTGTCCTTCGCCATGGCATTCGAGGTGCGGTGATAGATCCTTATAACTACATCCAAAGACCAAGCGATAAGAATGAAACTGAATGGATATCTGATATCCTTACAAGGATCAGGGTGTTTGCTCAGGCTCATGACATTCACATATGGTTCGTCGCCCACCCAGCAAAGATGCTGAGAGGCCAAGACGGCAAGGTGCCAGTGCCAAAGGGGTATGATATATCTGGATCTGCCGCATGGTTTGCAAAGGCAGATGTCGGAATGTCTGTGCATAGGCCAGACCCAGTGAACTCAGTGTCATCAGAGATACACATCTGGAAGTGTCGGTTCTCTTGGGTTGGTAAGCAGGGGTTTACTGAGCTTGACTTCAATACCATCACCTCCAGCTATCAACAAAAGAATGCTGACCCATTTTTAAATCCCGTTAAGATAGATCAGGATAACTTTGAACAGATAGACATTGAGGAGTTGGATATTGAACTACCTTTCTAAAACAGTGGTGACCGTTAGAGATGGCAGCAAGGGTCCAGTCCTTTACATATGGAAAGATGGCAAGCCTTGTAGCGTTGAACTCAATCTCAGAGAAACAATAGTTGTAATAAATCAATTATCTGAGAAGCTATTTAATAGTTTGACTGATACAGATTTGAATGATAGCTAGGACTTGAGGCTTTCATGGGGCCTCTCCTCACTCTACAAATTAAAGGGTGGCTCTGCTAAGGTGGGCCACTCTTTTTTTATGAGAAAAAACCCCTGACCATTGAGTGCGAAAGCTCACTCAGTCAGGGGCAGTTGGGGCGCTAGGCCAGTAAGGCAGGACTTTTACTGTTTAGGTGCGCCCGATCAGGAAGAATACTAATGAACTGATTGATCATTCTCAAGTATGGAATAAAGTATAGCCATCTTTTGAACGCAATCACAGATATTTTTTCTGGCATCGTTCATTGCATATATTTCTATGAGGCCATCAATTAATACGACCATCTGATTGAAGGTCATATTGTCTGGAAAGATACCCTTATTCACATCCATCCAATCAGTTATCGAATCAATCTCTCGCTCTATCTCTAATGCCATCTTCATTTATGTCTCCAGTTCCATTGCCTTCATCACGGCTTTTTTGATGCGTCTCTGAAGTAGCCTTTCAGTCATCAGAAAATCCTCACCACACGCGATAACATTTTGGTTGTATCCACTGCCCTTCAATACCCATAGATCTTCATCCAATAGGTTGCCATTGTAAACATGCAGGGCCTTACATTTGTAAGCGGATATGTCGTCTTCATTCAGACGATCAATCTTGCGCTCCTTGGCTTGCAGTATGAAGCGAGGGCCTTTGCCTGATTGCACAACCTCAATGTCCTTTTCATACACAGTTGTGTTCCATGACAATGGTACACGAACCTCATGAGAAGAATACCTTGAAAGGAAGGTTGATCTACATTTCCAAGATGGAGCATCTGCCTGACTTTCCACGCCATAAACATCAAAAGACTGAGACGGGTATGTTCTGTTGAGGATTTGATCTGCAAACTGTACACTCCTTTCCTTCTCGTCATGCAGTTTGTTTGAAAACTTGTATGTTTTCCAAGCAGATCTTGCAGTTCGTATTTTGCTTCTGAGGCCTGACAGATAACTGTTGGCATCTGTTATTGCGCCTTGCCCATACTTTTCGAGTATAGGATCCCATAGCTCTGGGTCACTATCAAATCCCTTTTGCAGGGCACCGTATGTTCTCAGGGTCATAAGCTGTTTGCCTTTGCCCGTGATACCATACTGACTGCACACATAGTCGATGATGGCAGTATTGTTCTTGCGTATTCTTTGGTACGCTAACCAAGGATCATATTCATTCATCACTCACTCCTTTAGTTCATTTGAACTTTTATATTAGCTTGCCTATCTCCCTTAGACCTTTGACATATTGATCAAGCTCCTCTCTCGCATAGAAAATTTCTCTATCTAAGTTGGGGCGTGGGTCACGACTAAGCTGTTCATCAAGCAGATTATCAACCTGACGCCTAAAGAATTTTAACTGAGCCTCTTGAAACGGGCTAAGCTCTTCTGGATTTTTTATGCTCATCACTAAGCTCCCATATGACTGCTCTTGCTTCTGTTGGCCTGTTTGATTTTACAATGCCATGCTTCTCAAGTTTCTTTAGAATTTGCAGGGTTGTTCCAAGTTTCAGCTTGGCCCTGTCTTTTATTTCTTGGGTGGTCCAACAGGTTCTGCGCCTCATCACGTTCACAATTTTATGCTCAGGCGTATGCACTGTAGTTCCCAAGAACTTTCTCGTTTGCCATGCGTTTGGTTCATCACGCAGTTTACGCAAACGATCTTCATCCTTTGCCAACTCCATCATCCTTTCTAATTGTATCTCCAACAGGTCTCTCCCTTGGCTTGCTGGTTTTTGTCAGAGGGTCAGAGTAAAACGTGTGGTTCCCCAAGGTAAAAAGTTCAAATAAACTTTTAGTCCACACTAAGCTGACCTCAGTAGAATGATAATACAGCATTGCCTTGTTGGCAAAATATGATTGACCATCAAGATGATTGCCTATCGCGTCTTGAGATATGTTCACAGCGTCAGCCCATACATCTGGGTCTGTGGGTATGCCAGCCCATCCATTAGGACTGACAAACGAAAACTGTTTAGGCTGCATCACGACCTCGCATATCGTGTCTGGGAACCTATCTGATGCAACACGGTTCATCACCACCTCAGCGACAGCCTTCTGCCCTATCAGGGGTTCGCCTCTGGCCTCATGGTACACTGCCAGTGCCAAGCAAAGTTCAGCTAGCATGATTGTATCTCCCCTCTCCAGCGGGATCGTTGGCTCTTCGATCCCTTATCATTGAGGTTAGCTCAGATTTGGTGTTGATATCTGCATCAAGATATCGCAGCAGCCCATCTTTGCCATGCTCCCATGCGACAGCATGTGCCTCATCATATGTGAGGTCTTGGTTTGCATCCATGATGTAAGAGACATGCATCTCAAACATCTCCATTAGAAATTTAATTTCGTTAGTCATTTCAATCTCCTGTGTTTAGGTAAACTGTCTCGCCAAACGGTGCAGGTTTGCCGCGAGAATATGAAGACACCCACAAGATTGGGTAGTCTGGCGCACGATCTGGGTAGTCAAAGATCCCCATGTCGGTGAAGCAGATCATGTTATCCACATTGAGATTGTGCTTCTCAATGTAGTTGAACACAGGCTGCACACATGTACCGCCCCGACCTTTGTTGCTGAACAGGGTGATCTCTTCGCCCTCTTCATAACGCTTGACGCTCTGGATCTCAGCATCACATGTGATCACTGTGATTGACTTGGGCTTCACGTCACGGCTGATTGCATTCAGCCCACCCAAGAAGAACTCACTTTCACGATCAGCCACAGATCCGCTACTGTCCATCCACACAAGAACGTCACCGCAACCAGTGCCCACGATGCTGGGGCCAAGCACCCCAACCTGATCGAACATCTTACGATTAGGGCGGCGCATTGAGTAGTCATCAGGCTGATCACCACCCATGAAACGCTGCACCTTCTCTTCCCAGTCAATCTGGTTGCGCTTCATGCGCTGCACCAAGGCCTCAATAGATGCTGGCAGCTTGCCAACAGACTTGGCACCATTCGCAGCCATCATGACCTTGGAATTGATGTCGGCTTCCATCTGCTTAACCTCAGCCTCAGACAGTGCCTGTCCACCCTCTTTGGTGGTGTCCATCACCCCGCCCATGCCACCAGCCTGTGACAGGTGCGACACGTCCTCTGGCAGCATGTCATAGACACGCTCAGCGGGAAGGTCTGCATACTGTTCGTCATACAGGCCACCAGCGGGAAGCGAGAACCCAGCCTCAATCAGGATAGGGTTGATCACATAGTCACACGCAATGTTCCAGCGCTCTGGGTCACGATCACCGCGCCGCAGGTTGTGCTTCATGCCAACATGCATGACCTCATGCGCCATCACCCCAGTGGTTTCCTCTTCTGACATGTTCGCCACAAAATCAGGGTTCCACTTGATGAACTTGCCATCGGTGCACATGGTTGGGATGTCTTCATCAGCCTCAATCTTGAGGCTCAGGGCCATTGACCCAAAGAACGGGTGCGATATCACAAGGCGCGTGATAGAGCGCGATACTTTTGTTTGTTCATCCATCTGAACTCTCCTCTACAGAAATTCTACGTTGCCATCATGGTATGTGGCATCGCGTTTAAACTTTAGATAATTTTCTCGATATCTTCCTTCGACCTCTCTTAGGGCATCGTCGGCTGTCAAAGCCTCGACCTTCAAAGAAAAAACTTGTCTCTCTTCAACCCAAATTTCATAGACATTCATTACAACGGCATCACTCATAGGCTTCTCCAAAGAAGTTCAAGGTTACAAAAATTGGTTGTGGGTAGGCCTAGACCTACCCAAAAAAGTTCTATTGAACTTTTACAGGATCATGTGACGACCTTCTGTCATGATCCAATCACGAACCGCTTTGACCTTCTTGAGGTCTTTGTTGCGGCTCAGCGCATCCTTGACACAGAACACAGCGAACTCTTTCTGTGGCAAGCGCATCAAATACTTGATGATGTTATGCGCGTTCTTGTCTGTCATGCGGAACGCAAGGTTTGCCGTGATTGCGTAGGCAACGGCTGGATCGTCTGCGATATCGGACCCCATGGGATCTGCAATCAGCGCGTCGATATCAGGGCACGTCTCATGGATCTTTAAGAACCCATTGAAATCGGCAGCGGCTGCGCGACCAACCTGTCCAGCGATAGCCTCAAGCTGGCACACAGGATCAAGACCCCATGACAAGATTGAACTGACACGCTCCCATGAACGCGGTGATGGGCAAGCATTGGCATCCCTGTCGAACTTGTGCAGGTACTCAGGGCGAAAGCGCAGGAAGGAGTTGACGCGAAAGTCAACGCCCACAGAGTTGAAATATGCCAGCGTGTCATCAAGATCCGCTTCGATCTCCAAGAACATCATGCGGTCCTTCAAGTGAGAAGGCATCTGGTTTGTGCCAGCGCGGTCCGACATGCGGTTACCAGCGGCAACTACAACCCAGCCATCAGGCAAGTGATGCGGCCCCACACGGCGCTCGTTTGTGATCTGCGCTGCAATGTTCTGACACGCCACGATGGCTTGCGGTAGCTCATCCAAAAAGATGACACCATAGCCATCTGTCGGCATCCAGTCTGGACGCATCCGCACCATGTGGCTGCGATCCTCTGAAGGGATTGTCCAACCCGCAATTTCTGTCGGGTCATACTGCGCCAGCGAAATAATGCGGCATTCCATTGGAACACCGCGCTGCTCTGATACGTTGGCAGTGGCTTGCTTGATCATGGTTGTCTTACCAAGGCCAGCGCCGCCAACAGGATATGGCACGATATATTGGGCATCACGCCCATCGGATAGATCCATGTTGAAGTTGATTGCACTCTCAACGATGGTTTGTGCTTGTGATAGTTTCATTGGTTGTCTCCTCAGACTTTACAAAAATTTGAATAGTGTGACGCTTAGGCGGGTACACACTTCTAGTCAGGATCTTTTGATCAATCCCTTCGCGGGTCTCAGCTTCCGCATATCTGCGATAGTTGGTGCCCCACTCTTCCCAAACTGCCCAGTACATCACAGAGCCATCATCACGATGACCATGAGAACCATGGCAGCGGTGAAGACCATCCCAGACAGGAAGGCCTCTACAAATATCAGACGCTTCTCACGCCGTGAAATGCGACTGTTCATGAATATTGCTCCTCTGCAATTTCCTCAAACAAGCAATAAAACTTGTCAACATCCCAGTTGTTTGGGGCCAATTCCATGAAGGCATCAGCGTCCACAAAGTTCCAGTTGATTGACCCGTCAGGGTTCAAGTTCTCTACCATGGCAACAGCCTTCGCCATGGCAGCGGTTACGGTTTCATAGCTAATCATGGTTGATGTTTGCCTTTCCATTTGCCGTTGAAAATCAATCTCACTCTCTGTCATATCACCCCTCGATCCGACCATATTCCCGACAGGGCGCATCCCCGTCATGGACAATTTCAATCAATTTGAATTGCTCACCCTTGGACTCCATCGCGCCCAAGAACATTGACATGTGGCAGTCCTCTTCAAGGTAGAGGGTTGGCACAAACAATTCAGTGACCCGCGCAAAGCTGTAATGCGCGAAATCTTTTAGCGTCAGGCCAAGCCGTAAGGCATCAGCCAAGGGCACTTCCAAGTAGCCGTGCCCAGCGTCAATGTGATAAGTGTATTCTTTCATTACGCAGCCTCCTCTAGTGCGTTCACTTTTCTTTCCAGCGTTGGCATGTCTGCAATAAATGCATGACGCGCACGATCAGACAACTTCGCCCAACCTGCATTCGCACACAGGTACAAAGTCGTTTCAGCATTGGGGTGCGAGAACCCTTCGCCATCACCCGCTGGGATTTCCATGACCAGATCCCCGACAGACAGGCTACGCAAACCCTTGGCATGATAGCTTGGCTGAACAGCCTCGCATCCCCATGGCGCGTTGTCATACTCAAACATCTGCTCAACACTGTCAGCCATGGCTGTGATGCCATGAACATAAACGCGGTGGATTGTTGCAGCTAAAACATCCACTTCTCTCTCAATGCAATCCGCGTCAGACAAGCCGCCGATAGAATGCGAAACAGCCGCATAGGCTGCAAGCTTTGGGGTTGCGCCCCAGCCGCCATGTCTGACGGTCTCACCGTTTACGATGTCACGATCCACCTTTGTCAGGTGCGCTTTGAAAACTAAAAACTTAGGCATTACTTTCCCCCCATCAAAATCATTTTAAGTTCTGAAACGCTACGCATTGTAACGACTGAAAGCTGACGCAGTGTCACGTCAGGGTTGGCATCATAGAAATCAATGATCTCTTCTGGTGTCCATTTATTCATCACTCACTCCTCTTTTAAACCATCCTTGCGCCACCAACGGGCGGCGCAAAAAAAGTTCAAACGAACTTTACGCAGCGAACTGCGCCATCACGGCATTCACGTCTTGGTTCTCTTCAGACGCAGCAGCCTCAGCAGCCTTAGCTGCTTCAGCATTGCGGTAGGCAGTACGCGCAGCCAAAAGCTCCCGCATGATATCCTCGAACTGCTCAAGCTCAGCGTCATCAAGGCCATCTTTGAACACGTCACCCTGTACCGCGTTGCCCTTGTCGTCCTTCTTTGTGGACCACTTGCCGACAACCTGCTCAGCCAGCCGCTGGGCTTTGGACTTACCGCCCTCACCTTTGACCAGCTTCGCCAGCTTGTTCTCGCTGTCGATATTGTGGGTCTCAAAGAACTCACCAACCATGGTGGCGGTGGCATTCGCCATGCCGCTGATCTCAAAGTGCCGTATCGCACCAACTGAGTTCTCCATGTAACGCTTGATGGTGGCCTCTTTCAGACCAGCAACAGCGAGCGCTTCCCGCACTTGTTTGGACGCAGCGCGGGGCAGGTTGCCCTTGACCAACTTGACGGGCGCAAGCGCAGCGATAAGCTCGCAATAGGCCCCGATCTTGTGACCATTGGCAACCTCGTTGTTTGCCTTGTTATCGGCCTTCAGAGAGCCGATCTGTTGCTCCGCTTTGCCGATCAGGTTCACGGTTGCGTCTTGGATTTGAAATGCTGATTTTGCCATCTGTATCTTCCTTCTAGGCTGACAATGTTATGGGCGATTTTACCCTCAATGCCCCGCACGATCACGGGGCATGTAGTGTAAAACCTTATGCTTGCATCATCTCGCGTCTTATGGCGAAACCGTCTTGGATTAGTGAGCCGCCCTTATCCCATTGATGACCAGTTGCCATCACTGTTTGGGCCATGGCGCTGACATGGAATATGTCTTCCTGATCGAACTCATTCAAACCATCATGCAAGAAATAATCTGAGCGCAGACGCCAGTGATTTCCCTGCGGGTCAGTCATCGTATATGTCCAAGCATAACGATTTTCTTGATTTGATTTGATGGTCAAGACGTGATCACCTTTGATGCCGTTGTCCATGACGATCTCGATAGAGATGCCTGACGCATTAATGTTTTGGATTGCAGATTTAATTGAAGCCATTGTGCTTTCTCCTCTCACACATTTACCTGATAATGTTCTTCAGCATATCCAGCGGGGAATATGTCTAAGAACTCGTTCATCTTGAGCATTTCACTCACCTCATCCCATGACATATATTTCAAGCAAGCTTGCAGCATCTGCCGCTCAGTTGCTGCATGGGTATCGACTAAGGCCATTGCCAGATCTCTGGGTGTATTCATGGTTTCCCCTTTCATCCAAGGTGGTAGGCAGCGGCAAGTATCGCTGCGTTGATGGCTGCAACCAAGGCAACCTTGTGTATCAAGGGCAGCGTCTCTGCCCAGATGTAAATCGCAATAATAATTTTCAGAAGATGACACCCCCTTACGAAACAGAGTTTTTGATAGCAGCCAGAAAACTAGCCAATTCAAACGCAGCCTTGACAGTATTGCCATCGGCGGCAGACATGCAGAACGATGCGAAGCAGTCAATCGCGGTGACAGCCGCGTCAGCGTCTTTAATAAAAAATCTGGTCATTCTTAAACCTTTCAAAACTGAACCATCCAAGCGCCATCCCACAGACGGCGCTTACAAAGTTTAGTTCACATTGTGGGCTTCAAAGCGTCACTACTACTGCAAGCTGGTGTTCTCTACATTCAACCGCCTTGCTAGCCCGTTTCCCAGTGGCGGCACTCGCAGCGTTTACGTTTAAGCTCTGAAGTTGCCCACGCGTATGAGGGTTGATGCCTCGTAGTGAGCGTCTCATCTGATCGAAACCCTGATGACCTCGCGGTCGGGAATGCCAAACTGGGGCGATTGCCAAGGGCCTTGCGGCGTTGTCCAGCGGGGCTTGTGAGCGCTAGGCTCGTTGCCCCCCCGCCTTCGAGTACCCTTATGGCAGCTTATGACTCCCTTGTAAACCCCTAATGTTGATTAAAGTTACCTTAGCACTAAAAGCCTTTAAAAGTAGGGGTTTGGCTGGTATAAAAAGTGCAATAGAACTTTTGCAGCGGGGATCTGGATGGAGACGCAGCACGTAAAATCAGGGGTGATTCGCGGGGTATTTTGAGGGGCTGAGAGGGTGTGGTATAATAATACCTCCCATTGAAAACATTGGATAAATTGGAACAAATCACGTGCAGCACGTCAAAAAAAGGGGAAAAGTCAGGTGGTCTGGAAAATGACAAGAACAAGGCGGTTTTTGGAAGGGTTTCGCGGGGCAGATATTGCAAGCTGCTAGTGGGGTGGAATAATACCTCACACTGAAAACATTGAGAAAAAGAGGCATGAGATGAAAAAAGAACCGACAAGCAGCACGTCAAAAGGCAAGCCAAAGCTCACAGTTGTAGCTGCCAGTGAACCAAAGAAAACCCGCAAGCGATCTCCTGCCGCTGGAGTAAGTCAACTGACAGACAAGCAGGAAGCTTTCTGCATGGCGGTGATGGGTGGCAGCAGCTTCTCAGAAGCCTACAGAGCCGCGTATGATGCGGAGAACATGGCAGATGCTACAGTGCATAGAGAAGCCTACAGGCTCGCGGCAGAGAACCCCAAGGTCTCAACTAGGCTGGAGCAGTTAGCTGTGGAAAAAGAAGCAGAGCAGCGCGTGTTGGGCCTCTCTCGAACGGATCTGGTTTTGAAACAGCTTCAAGATATTGCTCTGGACCAGAACGTGCAGGATGGCGCAAGGGTGCGGGCCTTGGAGCTGCTTGGAAAGAACTGCGGGCTATGGATCGACCGCGTGGAAACCACAGAAAAAGCAGAGCGCAGCGCGGATGAGATCGAAGCTGATATTGAAGCACGGCTGAAGCGGCTGGGCATGTGAAAAAGAAGTGCTATTGAACTTTTGCCTCGCACACGCACAGAATTAAAAGGAGTTTTACCCCCACCCACCCCCATCCCCCCCTGATCGTCGCGCCCGATTATTCTGACCATACATAGTATTACACACAAATAATCTCAAAATCTGGTGAAACAGAGACCCCACCCCCTATGAACCTTGTGAACCTTGTGAACTACTTTATAAAACCTTGAACTTTTCTAAACTTTTTTCATAAAACAACAAATTATATATTTACTACTATTATATATCAGGTATAGATAAGTTATATATCTGTTAAAGGTATATAACAGTTAAAGGTATATAACTGTTTACCTGATATATATAGGGGGAACGGCTTGCGAGATTTAAGTCAAGTTCTGTCTCAGATATCAAAGCTCCCACCCAATGAGAAAGCTGCCCTTCTCAAGGATCTTGAGGCTCTTGAGGATGTGCAGAACAAGAAGAAAGCTAAAGAAGACTTCATTTCCTTTGTGAATCTCATGTGGCCTAGCTTTATTAGTGGGCGGCATCACCAGAAAATGGCGAGTGCGTTTGAGCGTGTGGCTAGTGGCGAGTTAAAACGTCTGATTATCAACATGCCACCCCGCCATACCAAGTCAGAGTTTGCCTCTTACTTACTGCCAGCATGGTTTCTAGGTAAATATCCTGAAAAGAAAGTCATTCAAACCGCCCACACTGCTGAGTTGGCAGTTGGATTTGGTAGGAAGGTGCGAAACCTCATACAATCTGAGGACTTCCAGAACGTGTTCAGCGGTATAACTCTGTCATCTGACTCCAAAGCGGCAGGAAGGTGGAACACAAACAAGCGCGGTGACTACTTCGCTATTGGTGTTGGTGGGGCAGTTACTGGTAAAGGTGCTGATCTCCTAATTATTGATGATCCTCACTCAGAACAGGACGCCCAACAGGGACAATTCAACCCAGAAGTCTATGATCGTGTGTATGAATGGTACACATCTGGCCCACGTCAGCGATTACAACCGGGCGGTGCTATCATTGTCGTGATGACACGCTGGTCCCTGAGAGATCTGACTGGGCAGATAATGAAATCTACAGGAAATAAGAAAGGTATGGACGACTGGGAGGTAATTGAGTTCCCAGCTATAATGCCTTCGGGTAAACCCCTCTGGCCTGAGTTCTGGTCAATGGATGAACTGGATGCTTTGAGGGCAGAACTTCCACCTTCAAAGTGGAATGCCCAATATCAACAAAATCCCACGTCTGAGGAAGGGGCGCTCATCAAGCGTGAGTGGTGGAGAGAGTGGGACAGGCCTAGCCCACCCCCCTGTGAGATCATATTGCAGTCTTGGGACACCGCGTTCCTCAAGACACAGAGATCTGACTATAGTGCTTGCACCACATGGGGGGTATTTTACCACCCTGATGATACGGGGCGTAGCCAACCTAACTTAATTATGCTGGATGCCTACAAGGAAAAGCTTGAGTTTCCAGATCTAAAACGTGCTGCCTATGAAAAGTACATGGAGTATGAGCCAGATCAAATGATCGTGGAGAAGAAAGCGTCTGGTGCCCCACTAATATTTGAACTGAGGGCAATGGGCATACCAGTTACAGAGTTTACTCCTTCTCGCGGGCAGGATAAAATTGCTAGAGCAAATGCTGTGACTGATCTGTTTGCCAGTGGATCCATATGGCACCCACCCACCCAGTGGGCACATGAGGTTATAGAGGAATGTGCTGCCTTCCCATCAGGAGAGCATGATGACTATGTGGATTCTACCACTCAAGCACTATTGAGGTTTAGGCAGGGCGGTTGGGTAAAGGCTGAGTCAGATGATTGGGACGATGAACCCAAGTATCAACGTCCGATAGAGTATTATTAAAAGTTCTATTGAACTAAACTTCTATGTTTATGTTAGTTCCCTGTGGTCTATCGGCAGTAGTCTTTGCTCCAAATCTGTCGTAGGCTTTTCCTAGATCTAGTCTTTGCTCTCTAAGTGACTCTAGGTGTGTGTGATTTGCGCGATGTTCTTTGGCTACCCTCTGTTCAGCAAGATGTGCTTCTATTCTCTCACGGCTTTGAGTTTGTTGATGGATATCTGACTGAATGTTGAATGGGGCTGACCCCACACCGCTTAGACCGTCACTCATAGTCTACCCTGCTTTGCTAAGATTATTACAACCGTTATTCCAATCATTATTGAAACAATAATTGTTGAACCACCGTAAACGATAATACGTTCAATCCGCTTTGCTCTGCGCTTTCTCTCAGCCTCAAGCTTTGCCTTTCGATCTTTTCTTGCTTGCACCCGTATGGCTTGCAATTCCCCCCATGCACTGAAGCCTCTGGTTGCAATTACGATCTGACGAAGCTCTTCCTCTGCGTCTTTGGCCCGCTGTAAGTTCACAAACGTCTCCATTGCATTTTCATCAGAACCTGAAAACAAACTGTTTTTCTTTTTCTCATGGGCAGCGCGTAACTCATCTACTCCGTCGAAGAACTCACCAATCTGCTTGGTGACATTTACCAGTTCCTTGCCTGCGGATACGGCAGATTTCACAGCCGCAAGCGCCGTAAATGGATCAATCATGTCTTTCT
>Ga0213866_10000475_pt1 | contig 32264 bp, 21 predicted proteins | sample PICome_11_FD_160079 | JGI IMG/M metagenome (GOLD analysis project Ga0213866, IMG submission 160079) | Coastal seawater microbial communities near Pivers Island, North Carolina, United States - PICO284 | ecosystem: Environmental > Aquatic > Marine > Coastal | place: USA: North Carolina... | reverse complement strand
GCTACGGAAATGACATTGAAAACTCTCTCGTCCGCTTTCGCGGCGATGGCAATGGCGGAAATGGATTGGATGATTCGGGATGGCAGAATGCGAGCTTTGATATTTCTTTGGACGCCGGAGATCACAGTATCGTCCTCGGAGCATTTTCGAGTAAATCGACAGCAGAAGACGAACTTACTAGTGCTTGGTTCGATGACGTTGAGATTTCCATCCCGGAGAGCGGAGGAGGCGTCCTAATCAACGACACCGGAGACGAACCCGAAGCAATCCTTCAAACTGCCCCACAAAATGGAGTTTTGAGCCTGAATCCCGATGGCTCTTTCATTTACCAACCGGCTCTAAATTTCAATGGGATTGATAGCTTCACCTATTTTGCCCGAGATCCCGGCGGCGACTCTCCTGTCGCGACTGTCACCTTAACCGTGAATCCGGTAAATGATCTCCCGGTTGCGCTTCCCGACAACTATTCCGGTGTCGAAAACTCAACACTTGTTCAATTTGCCCCAGGCTTGCTTGGGAATGACACCGATATCGAAAACGATCAACTCTCCGCCGTGCTGGTCAATGATGTCAGTCAGGGCACTCTCAGCCTCAGCTCTGATGGATCATTCGTCTACAATCCCGATCCTGGATTTTTCGGAACCGATTCCTTCACCTACCGGGCCAGTGATGGCAACGCGGTGTCCGAACCTGTTCTTGTCGTTCTTGAAATCACTCCGATCAATGACCCTCCGGTCGCTTTTGACGACACTTACAACACTCTGGAAAACATCCCGATTGAAATCATCACTACCCGGGGAGGTGATCAAATCGTCTTCCAAAGTGACTTTGACTCACTGATCCCATCTCCGCTGATCACCGGACCCGGCATGTTGGAATCGGTGCAAGGGTTTGAAGGTCGCGGCAACGATGGCAATACCTTTTCAAATCAATTCCTACGCAATCAGGCGGGCGGCAATCCATCAGAAGCGACGACTCTCACCCTTCAGAATCTGCCGCCACACTCATCACTTGGGCTGGACTTTCTTCTCGCGGTCATCGATTCGTGGGATGGAGACGAACGGTTCACCATCACCGTCGATGGCGTCGAAGTTTTCGGCGAAACTTTTAGGAATGTTGGAAACGGAGGATCATTCGGATATCCCGCCGGCTCCTTGATCTTCAGAGATGAGGAAGTAGGCTTCAATGGGGCACAATCCTATCCTGAGGCCGGTTATGACATGGGACGGGTCCCGTCACTACGCAACATCCCGCACACTTCATCCAGCGCGACCATCAGCTGGTTTGTCACCGGTGACGGTTGGGAAGCTGGATCGGATGAATCGTGGGCACTCGACAACTTAAAAGTCACCGTGACGTCCGCCCCCGATGAAATCCTGGTGGCCGCAGGCGAAAGCTGGGCCTACCTCGACACCGGCGAGGACCTTGGAACCTCGTGGCGCAATCCGGCGTTCAACGACGCGACCTGGGCTACCGGACCAGCGGAGCTTGGCTATGGCGACGGAGACGAAGCGACCACGGTGTCCTTCGGCGACAACTCGAACAACAAGCACATCACCACTTACTTCCGTCATAATTTCACCGTCACGGAAGCGGATGATTTCAACAAACTGGTCATCGGCTATGTCCGTGACGATGGTTGCGCAATTTATCTGAACGGAACACGTGTGGTGCTCGACAACCTCGACCCCGAAGCACCGGCCGAGTCACCGGCCCTGTTGAACCCCGGCCGGACTGCCGAGGGAATCTGGAATGAGGTCGAAGTTCCCGCGAACTTGCTAACGGAAGGCAACAACGTGCTGGCAGTCGAGGTTCACCAGGACGATCCGGGCAGCAGTGACATCAGCATGAATGCCTACCTTGTTGGAAAACGCGCCCTTGCCGCCGGTATTACCGCCAATGATACGGACCCCGAAAACGATCGCCTTGTCGCCGAGCTACTCTCAGGACCTCAAAATGGCTCACTCGATTTCAATCCCGACGGAACCTTTCTTTACATTCCGGCAGTCAACTACGAGGGGTCGGATCGTTTCACCTATCGTGTCACCGACGGGGAATTCTTTTCACCCGCTGCCACCGTCACGCTTAACATGTTAAGCGGGCCCAACGATTTCCCGGAGACCAGCAGCGATTCCTACCCCGCGGTCGAAGACACCCCGCTTATCATCGCCAGTGCCCTTGGAGTGTTACGAAACGATTCCGACCCCGAAGGGAGCAACCTAAGCGCCATCCTCGAAGGACTGCCCTCGCATGGCACAGTTACCCTCGCCGGCAACGGAAGTTTCACCTATACCCCTTCACTCAATTTCTTCGGAATTGATTCTTTCACCTACCGGGCCAGCGATGGAATCGATAGCAGTCGCCCGGAGACTGTCACCCTCAATGTGGCCTCAAGAAATGATCCGCCTGTTGCTCGCCCCGAAAGCTATCTAACTGCTCCCGGGGTTTCTCTCACTGTTGCAGTGTCAAACGGAGTCCTGAACAACGACTCCGATCCCGATAACGCCACTCTTAGGGCAATCATCGTTTCTTCCACTTCTTCGGGGACCCTGAATCTCGCTCAAGACGGCTCGCTCACCTACTCACCGAATTTTGGGTTCTCGGGAACAGACACCTTCACCTATCAGGCCAGTGATGACCTCCTTGAATCAAACCCGATTGAAGTTTCCATCGTCGTGAATGCCCCGCCCATTGCCGTCGATAACTCTTACCAAATTATCGAGGACTCTCCCATGATCCGCCTGGGTAATGAAGGTATCCTCGCCAATGATTTGGATGTTGATCCGCTAACCGCGATTCTTGTTTCAGGGCCCGCAAATGGCACTCTCACTCTTGGGATGGATGGTGGATTCATCTATATTCCCAATACCAATTTCAGTGGCTCCGACTCCTTCACCTATCGCGCCAGCGATTCGCTTCAGGAGTCCAATCTCACCACCGTCAATATCACCATCGTAGCTGTCGATGACCCCCCACAGACGCAGGACGATCAATATGAAACGCAGATTGGCGAGGAACTGGTCATCAACGAAAACGAGGGCGTTCTCGCCAACGACTTTGACATCGAAGGCCAAGCCCTATCCGCAACTCTTTCCAGAAATGTGATCAACGGTGCCTTGAACCTCTCTCCAAATGGTTCCTTCACCTATCAACCGGCTTCGGATTTTATTGGAACTGATTCTTTTTCCTACATCGCCAACGATGGAACCATGGACTCGGCGGAAGTCGAAGTTGAGATTGAGGTTAGCCCTTCCGGCAAAAACATCGTCATCAATGAAATCATGTTCAATCCCACTTCAGGCAATGATTTGGAGGAATTCATCGAACTTGCCAATATTGGTTCCCTTCCAATTTCCATCAACGGCTGGCAATTGGATAGTGGTGTCAGCTTCACTTTTCCTGATGTCACCATCGCGCCCGGTGATTTTCTCGTCATCAGCGCAGACACCACGACCTTTGAAGCCACCTATGGAGTTGTTCCAAATGTCCTGGGAGACTGGACCGGAAAGCTCAGCAACAGTGGGGAGCGCATCCGTCTCATCGATAACGAAGGAGAAGAGGTCGATGAAGTTCGCTATAACGACCAGGGTGATTGGGCTCGCCGAGCAAGAGTCACTGTTGGAAATGAACCTGGCTGGGACTGGATTTCTCCCGCCGACGGTCGGGGAAGTTCCCTCGAACTCATCAACCCTAATCTCAGTAACAAGCAGGGGCAGAACTGGGGATTCAGCACTGCCAATCTCCCCACCCCCGGCGTCGTCAATTCTTCGGCAGCCGACAACACGGCCCCATTAATCCTGGACCTCGAACATCGACCTGCCGTCCCCACGTCATCCGACCCCATCGGCATCGTCGCCGAACTCAAGGATGAAGCCGGCAAGACAATTGGTGGGATTCTCCATTACCGGGTTTCCGCCCAGAACCCGGGCCCGTTTCAAACCACACCGATGCTCGACGACGGCGCGAACTGCGACGATGAGCCGGGTGATGGCATCTATGGAGCCATGCTCCCTCCCCAACCAAACGGTACGGTCATCGAATTCTATGTCGAATCAACCGACGGAACACATACCCGGACCTGGCCCGCTCCCGCCGACAACGGACAAACCGCCAATGCATTGCTTCAGGTTGACGACGAAGCCAACACCTTCGATCACGCCTTCTATCGCGTCATCATGCCGGTTTCCGAATTAAACCAGTGGCGGGGTATTCGCAGGCAAAGCAATGCCCAGATGAATACAACCGTCATCCTCGATGATGGCTCGGGACCGGATATTCGCTACTCCGCAGGGATGAGGGTGCGGGGTGCCGGCAGCCGAAACCACACACCCGTCCCCATGAGAATCTCCCTCGCCCGGGACAATGACTGGAATGACATGACGAGGATGAATCTGAACACCCAGTTTACCTACCTCCAATTTCTGGGCATGAAACTCTTTGAAGCTTCGGGCATGCAAGCACCCGACACCTACCGGGTCCAGGTCAGAATCAACGGCGGAAACATCGCCCTTGGAGATGGTTTCGACTACGGATCGATGGTTCACGTCCAGCCTCTCTCCGGCGAATTCATTGACGACAAATTCGAGACCGACGATGGCGGCAACCTTTATAAAAAAGTTAGGCCCGACCGGGAATTCCGTTGGCGTGATGGTGACATCAACGATTACGAATCCGACGGCTGGAGCAAGCAAACCAATAGCAGCGTAAACGATTGGAGTGATCTCGATGAAATGTTGAGAGTCATTAACAACACCTCCGAAGATGACGACTACATCAATCAAATGGGGGAGGTTGCCAACCTCGACCAATGGATGAAATGGTTCGCAGCGATGGCCATTCTCGCCAACGGCGAAACCAACATCAGCAACGGCGCTGATGATGATTTCTCCATGTATAGCGGAGCCAAAGATCCCCGCTTTGTCTTCCTGCCCCACGATCTCGATACCATCCTAAGCATTGGAGATGGGAGCCGAAACGAGAATCCGGAACACACCCTATTTGATATGATCGACGATAGTGATGTGCTCGATCCCTTGATTCCGCTTTTCACCCACCCTCTCATCGTCGAGCGTTACTTCGAAGCTCTTCGCGAGCTTCTCCAGACGACCTTTTCAAAAGAGGAATTTGATGAACTGCTCGACAACAACCTCACTGACTGGGTCCCCCAATCCCAGATCGAACAAATGCGGACGTTCATGGATGCGCGCCGCATCTTCATCGAACGTGAAATTTCTCCGGTGATCGGACCTCCCGATTCACTTCCAATCGCAACCAGCAACGGCACTCTCGCTTCCCCTCACGGATCACTCTACCTGAGCGAGATTCTTGCCGTGAACAACAGCGTCAGAAATGTGGATGGTAGCTTCCCCGATGTCATCGAAATTCATAACGCGAGTGCACTTCCTGCCAATCTCGGGGGAATGTCCCTTTCCGATAACCCCTCGGATCCCACCCGCTTCATTTTCCCGGTAAATACCGTGGTTCCTCCGAACGGATTCCTTTTGATCTATGGCGACCTTACGACCGGAGCACAGGAACTCTTCGCCGGTTTTAACCTCAATGCGGACGGAGAATCGCTTTCGCTCTTTGACACGGCCGCCAATGGCAATGCTGTCATCGACACCGTGGCATTCGGCCTCCAGATCCCGGATCATTCGATCTCCCGCATTAATGGAATCTGGCAGCTCTCGCTCCCATCGCTAGGTGCGCCCAATCAATCAATCAGGCTTGGAGAACCCGGTGGAATTCGGGTCAACGAATGGCTCTCCCAAGATGCGTCGGTCTTCGAAGACGAATTTATCGAACTGTTCAATCCATCGGGCCAGCCGGTTGCACTCGGAGGACTCGCCATGAGCGACAAACCGGTCAGTTTTCCTCAAAAGCATATCCTGCCCGAACTCAGCTTCATCGCCCCGCAAGGCTTTAAGCTTCTGACCCCCAAGGGGAATTCGGCTGATCCCTCTGGAGCGGATGAACTTCCATTCAAGCTCGCCTCCGAGAACGAATGGATCTCACTCCTCGGAACAAACGGAGTCATGATCGACCAGGTCCACTTTGTGAACCAACGCTCGGATCTCTCCCGCGGCCGGGTCCCGGATGGCAGCTCCACCTATGAGGGATTTGTCGTTCCAACTCCGGGCTACACCAACAACACTCCGCTCGCCAACGAGCGCCTGCTCATCCAAAGTCTCCGGATCAGTGAGATCATGTATGACCCGCTTGGCGGCTCTGATTTCGAATTTATCGAACTTCAAAATATCGGCCAGAAAGCAATCAATCTCAATCGGGTTCGCTTCACCGAGGGAATTCGTTTCACCTTTCCCAATCTTACCCTTCAGCCTGGCGAATTCGTGGTCCTGGTGAGTAACCAAGCTGCCTTTGAAAACCGCTATGGCGACAACCTCCCTGTTGCCGGCCAGTATGATGGCAAGCTCGACAACAGAGGAGAACGGATCCGCCTTGAAATTACGAACATCAACGCAGGGATTCATGACTTCGAATACGATGACTGGTATCCCGCGTCCAACGGAACCGGATTCTCGCTCGAATTTAGCGACACTTCGCTTCCCGTCGAAGGATGGAATCTGAAACCCAATTGGGCACCAGGGCTTACCATCAATGGAACTCCGGGAAACTCAGGAACCTTCTTCGTGAGCACTCCGCCTAGCGAAACGATCACTCTGCCGGACAGTCTTACCATCGATCCCTTCGTTTCATATGGCTCGATCAGCCCCGCTTCTGTGACCTTCCAATGGGAGCTGCTCAACGGTCCAGCCCCGGTATCTTTCACCACCCCCGGAGAAGCGTCGACCGAGATTTCCTTCGACCTGCCAGGAACCTATCATCTACGCTTGAATGCCACCGCATTTGACTTTGATCGATCGCAGGAAGTTGAAGTGACTGTTCACGACTCCTATCCTGCCTGGGTGAGTCGAACCTTTGGCAACGCCACTCCAGGCCAAACCGACAAAGAGAATGATCCCGACGACGACGGGATTTCTAACTTCTTCGAGTTTGCTCTCGGGATGGACCCTACCATACAGGACTCCTACCTCTTCCCCGTCCCGGTCTTCGATCCCGAGTCCAAAACCTTGAGCCTGACCTGGACGAACCAAAAACTTGATGCCGGGAAATTCACCGTCATTGCCGAAGTGTCAAAAGATCTCAAAACATGGCGGAGCGGACCTTCTGCCATTCATACCGAAGCCCTCTCCTCAACGGATCTCACGGAAACCTTCCGTGCCATTGATCTCACCACAGCGGATCAAACCCGCACCCGCTTCATGCGTCTGCGAGTCATTGGCTTTGATGGCATCATTGCCAACACTCCACCGGAAATCACCAGCATGACCAATCTCGAAACCGAACCTATCATTACCTTCACCAGCCAGCCCGGCCAAAGCTACCAACTCGAAGCCTTGTCCGACCCGTTGGCTGGATGGTTCATCGTCGGTGGGGTAATCCTCGCAAACTTGGAAACATCGACTCTCGTTGACCAAAGCCAGCGAGACGGGCGATATCGTTTATACCGGGTGAGAGCCATTTCCGGTAATTAGCACCACACGGAGTCCCTGGGAAGCCGACCGAAAATGCTGCGTGAGTGGTGCGGAGGAATTTCATCTCAAGCAAAGCACGATGAGGAAGCCGGTCGAGACCGGTGAATCGGTAGAAACGCAGCTTGACCCGAAAGGGCCTCGCAGCCCGAAAGGGATCCTTTTCTAATCAATCGGCGCAACCGTCATTCTTCACCACTTTAAATCTGAATAACTTGTTTGGCAGTTTTTTGACAGTCTCTTGGATCGAGTGACATCACCGCTGGAAAGCGACTTCATGGTCTCAAGACGAGACCGCAGAATCTCTTGAAGATGCTTCCCTGAAAACACCAAAATTGAACAACACAAAAAATATCCACATATCATCCCAAACCCCCAAAAAAATTCCAATAAGAAGCCCCCGCTTCATTCCGAAATGATTCAATTTTGGCCCTCACTTGTCAGACCTCATTCCCCTTGCTCATTCCTCCTCGTCTACTAATCTCACGGCTTCATCGCCATGCATCGCCTTTTCGTCGAAAAAACCGCTCCTTTCGCCAACGAGTCCGCTCACCTCATTGCAGATCTCCGAAATAATCTTGCGATTGAGAGCATCCAATCAGCCCGTATCGTGCAACGTTATGATCTCGATGGATTGACCGACGGGGAATTTGCCAAGGCGAGTCAACTGATCCTGTCCGAACCACAGGTCGAAATCTCCTCGACCGAGCTTTCGCTCTCCTCCGGCGAAACTGCTTTCGCAGTCGAATTCCTTCCCGGTCAATTTGACCAGCGCGCTGACTCAGCCGCGCAGTGCGTTCAAATTCTTACCGGCAAGGAACGCCCCTTCGTATCCTCTGCGCGCATCATTATTCTTAATGGAGATCTCTCCGAGGGCGATCTGGCCGAGATCAAGAAATACCTCATTAACCCTGTCGATTCACATGAGGTTTCAGTCACCGCACCCTATCAACGCAGCAATTCCCCCGAACCCGGGGACGTCGCCATCCTTGAAGGGTTCAATGAAAAGTCCGAAGCTGACTTTGAACAATACCGCAGTGAACTCGGTCTGGCCATGTCCACAGCCGACCTGCTTCACACTCAAAAGTACTTCCAAAGCGAGGAACGGGAACCAACCATCACGGAACTTCGCATGCTCGATACCTATTGGTCCGACCACTGCCGCCACACCACCTTCATGTCGAAGATCGCCAAGGTCACCTTCGACGAAGGCACCGAGGTTATCGAGGACACCTATCAAACCTACCTCGCCACCCGAAACGAAGTTTACGGAGCCAATACCGACCGCCCCGTGACCCTCATGGACATCGCGCTGATGGGAATGAAGGAACTCCGCAAGTCCGGAGAACTCGATAACCTCGAAGTCTCGAACGAGATTAACGCGGCCTCCATCGTGGTTGATGGCGACGATGGCCAGGAGTGGCTCGTCCAATTCAAGAACGAAACCCACAACCACCCCACCGAGATCGAGCCTTTCGGTGGTGCCGCCACCTGCCTCGGCGGTTGCATTCGCGACCCCCTCAGTGGTCGCTCCTATGTCTATCAAGCCATGCGCGTTACCGGTGCCGCCGATCCTCGCACCCCTTACGATGAGACCATCCCCGGCAAGCTTCCCCAGCGGAAAATCTGTCAGGAATCGGCGCACGGTTACTCCTCATACGGTAACCAAATCGGCCTCGCCACCGGCAAAGTCTCCGAAGTCTACCACCCCAACTACGCCGCCAAGCGCATGGAGATTGGAGCCGTGGTCGCGGCCGCACCGCGCAAGAATGTCTTTCGCGGTGGCCCGGAAAACGGCGACTACATTCTCCTCATCGGAGGGCGGACCGGTCGTGATGGGGTTGGAGGTGCCACCGGATCATCCAAGGAACACACCGACGATGCTTTAGACAACTCAGCCGAAGTCCAAAAAGGAGATGCCCCGACCGAGCGAAAAATTCAGCGACTTTTCCGCAACCCCGAACTCGCTCCCAAGATCAAAATCTGCAACGACTTCGGCGCCGGCGGCGTCTCGGTTGCAATTGGGGAAATTGCCGAGAGCCTTGAAATCAATCTCGATGCCGTCCCCAAGAAATACGATGGACTCGATGGTACCGAACTTGCCATTTCAGAATCCCAGGAGCGCATGGCAATTTGTGTCGACCCTTCCAAGGTCGCTTACTTCATCGCTGAATCGGACAAGGAGAACCTTGAGTGTGTTCACGTTGCGACTGTCACCGACACCGGTCGCCTGCGCATGACCTGGCGGGGAAAGACCATTGTCAATCTCTCGCGCGAGTTTCTCGACACCAATGGCGTCCAGCAGGAAGCCACCGTCCACGTTGAAACGGTTGGCACGGAAAGTCCTCTCGGCTGCACTGCCTTTGAAAGTTTCGAAGAGGCACTCGGCGATCTCAACATTGCCTCTCAGAAAGGGCTCGGTGAAATGTTCGACTCTTCAGTTGGAGCGGGCACCGTTCTTGCTCCATTTGGAGGAACCTACCAACGCACTCCAGTCGACGCCATGGTCGCCACCCTGCCCTTCCTGGAAGGCCAAACCGAAGTCTGCACGCACATGTCGTGGGGCTTTAATCCCAACATCGCAACCTGGTCACCCTACCATGGAGCGGCCTACGCGGTGACCGAGTCTGTTTGCCGGGCCGTGGCCTCCGGAGCCCGACTCAGCGATATCCGGCTTACCCTGCAGGAATACTTCCCCAAACTCGGAGACGATCCCACTCGCTGGGGTCTCCCTTTCGCCGCTCTGCTGGGCGCCTTCAAAGCGCAGCATGAACTCCGACTCGGAGCGATCGGAGGAAAAGACTCCATGTCCGGAACCTTCAACGACATTGACGTTCCCCCCACGCTCGTTTCCTTTGCCCTCGCGCCAGGAATTACGAAAAACGTCGTCTCTCCCGAATTCAAGGAGGCCGATTCGATCATTTCCTTCGTTGAAATCCCACGCGACGGAAACCAGCTTCCTGATTTCAAGAAGCTCCGGGAGATCGCAGCCACCCTCTACGGCGCAAACATCCTCGCAGCGCACACTCTGGACCCCGGAGGCATTGCCACAGGACTCAGTAAGATGGCTTTTGGAAATGGCATCGGAGCCGTCATCGAAACAGACCTCGACCTCTATCAAGAACGCTTCCTTTGCTTTTTGATCGAGTCGAAGGACAAAATCCCGGGAGGAATCGTGATCGGGAAAACCCAAACTGAACCAACCATCCAAATCGGTGACAAAGCTCTTACGCTTGGAAACCTCCTTGACGCTTGGACCGAGCCACTCTCTGAGGTCTATCCCGAAACCAAAGATCCATCGACCAGTGATGCCCAAACCTTCTCTTCCAATTTCGAAATTAAACCCTCAACAACCAAGCTTCAGAAGCCCAGAGTCATCATCCCTGCTTTTCCGGGAACCAACTCCGAATACGATTCTGCGAAAGCCTTCCGTGAAGCCGGAGCAAAAACTAAAATCCAGGTCTTCCGAAATCTCACGCCACAAGCTGTTAAGGAATCCCTCGCGGCTCTCGCCAAGAACATCCGTCACTCTCAAATTCTTATGCTCCCCGGTGGATTCTCGGCCGGTGACGAACCCGCAGGATCAGGTAAGTTTATCGCGACCATCCTGCGAAGCCCCGAGGTCGCCGAGGCGGTCATGGATCTCCTCAAGAATCGTGACGGACTTATGCTTGGAATCTGCAATGGATTTCAGGCCCTCATCAAAACCGGCCTTGTCCCTTATGGTGAGATTCGCGAACCACAACCCGGCGATCCCACTTTGACGTCCAACGATATCGGCAGGCACATTGCCCGCTACGCAACCACCCGTATCGCATCGACACAGTCACCATGGCTTGCAGATAATCAGGTTGGCGATCTTCACAACGTCCCGTTTTCTCACGGCGAAGGCAAATTCTACGCCAGCGAAGAAGATGTTCAAAAACTCGCAAGTGCCGGTCAAATTGCGACCCAATACACTGACCTTGAGGGGCAACCCACCATGGCTCCCGAATTCAATCCGAATGGTTCCATCCACGCCATCGAAGGGATCTCATCACCCTGCGGTCGCATCCTCGGAAAAATGGGCCACACCGAACGACGGGGGCCCGATGTCGGGCAGAATGTTTCGGGTAATCTTCACCAGCCCCTCTTTAGCACGGGTGTAAAATACTTCTCATAATGCGACAGAGGGACTTTCTCTGAATGCCACCATTGAAGAGACTTACAATGAACTGCGGACCCGAACAGAAAGAAACCACGGGTATCCGGTTCTCGATGACGTGCGACTTTGCGGAATCGTTACCCGTTCGGAAATCCAATAAGCCGCACCGGATTCCGACCTCTTGGACCTCATCGCGAATCAAAAAATCTTTGTCGTCGACGCCAACTGCTCGATTCGTAACGCCGCCAATCACCTGATTTCGCGCGACTTTAAGCAGGACCCGATCGCAAGCCCCACCGATCGCGAGAAAACAGCAGGCATCCTCACCTTAAACGATATTTCTCGTCAGCAGAATCCCTCCGACGAGGTGATCTAAGTCAGCACTTTCTTAACGGTGATTCCCATTCCGTCATCGCTAATGACTCGCACGGACTCCCCTCTCTTCAGGAAAACTCCGTCTGCGAGAACCTCAAGGATGGCACCATCGATCTCCGCTTTTCCATTCGGTCGTAAATCAGTGATTGCGACGCCGGTCATGCCGACCAAAGCTCCCGCCTCGGAGGGATCTCCAGAGCCGGTTCCTCGCTTCAACGATCCGGGCAGCATGGTGTTCTCAATGAACTTCACCTTGGGAAGAAATTTCATCATAAAAAACAAAATGAAGAGTGATCCAAAAATTCCCAATGCCACATTCATTGCGGGCTTCCGAAGAGCATCCAGGACGCTGATCTCCTCGGAGCCTCCCCACTGATAGGTATCCCAGGTCACACCGTCGAACATCGAAAAAACCAACGATCCCACGACCAAAAGAAGCCCCGTGATCCCGGCAACTCCAAAGCCCGGAATCACGAAGACCTCGACTCCGATGAGAGCGATCCCAATCACAAAAAGTGCCGCGAGTTCATAGCCCGCCATATTGCCAGCCATGTAGTTTCCAAAAAAGAAAAGACCAAAAGCAGAGAGACAAATGATTCCGCCAATTCCAAAGCACGGCGTCTTGAGTTCCAGATACCCTCCTCCCAGACCAACCATAATCAGGACTCCGGAAAAGCCCGCGATCCACCAGGCAAGACGCTCAAACCCGGTCGGCTTTGCGGTGATCAAATCCTCCTCACTCCAGCCCTCTGCTTTTAAGACCTTCCCGAGAGAAGCCAATTCCGCTTGAGCCAGAAGAGGTCCATCGCTCATCATTTTCGTCGCTTCACTTGAATTAAGATTCAGCAAGGCACCGGGCTTCACCTCGACATCCCCAATCACCCGTTTCTCGTCGCTCAGAAACATCATGGCTTCAATCACCTCCGGATTGTATCCCTTCTGCTCCGCTATATAGCGAATCTGCGCGCCAAAATAACTCTCCAACTTTGCCCTTCTCACCGGATCGATTTCCCGGCCCGAACCGTCGATGATACCGGATGAACCAATTTTCGAACCCGGCGTCATGTAGATTCGGTCGGTCGAAACAGCGATAAAGGAGCCCGCGCTTATAGCGTTGGGATTGACGAAAGCCACCGTAGGAACACCCACATTCGCAATCTTCGTCATGAGCTCCTCGGTCGGAAAGGCCAAACCACCGGGGGTATCGAGATCGAAGATAATGCCCTTGGCCCCTTCATCAGAGGCCCGCTCCAGAACCCGCTCCCAGAACTTAAAGCTTTGACCGTTTGTGAGTGAATTTTCGCCCACCTCAATTCGGATGATTTTTCCGGCATAGCTCTCTTCATCGGATTTCCCAAAAATCTTCTTATCCTGACCAAAGAGCAGACCAACGCCTGCAAGGATGTAAAAAATGACCGCTTTCATATGAGGAATATAACCCAAGGCTGGCGAAGTCCAAACATCCGATTTACACTGCGTGTATGGGATTGATTCCGAGAGAAACCATCGAACGTATCCTTGAGGCGACGGATATTGTCGACTTAATCGGAGGATATTTCCCACTCAAGCGATCCGGTTCGGATTTCAAGATCAACTGCCCGTTCCATGGCGAGAAGACGCCTTCGTTTAATATCAGCCCTGCCAGACAACGCTACAAATGTTTCGGCTGTGATGCCAGCGGTAGCGCTCTCAACTTCTTGATGGAATATGAAAATCTCCCCTTTGTTGACGCCGTCAGAAAGCTGGCTGATCGGGCAGGCATCCCAATCATTGAAGAAGCTCATGACCCCGAGTCAGACCGCAAGCGCCGGAAAATTTCCCGCTTGAAGGAGCTGAACAACAAAGCCGCCCGCTTCTTCCACGAACAACTCTTAAAAAACCCTGATGCGGCCCACGCGAGGGAATATTTAAAGAGCAGAGGCTTCAGTAAGGAAACCGCCCAAAAATGGCTGATTGGTTGGGCGCCTAGTAACTCAAATCTCTTTTTACGAATGGCCAAGGAAGGTGGATTTAACGGCCGCGAAATTCTTCAGGCAGGGCTGGGAGGATTGCGGGAAAAAGACAATCCCCGCTCCGGACTCTGGGTAAAGTTTTACGATCAACTCACTTTTCCCATTCAAAACGACGTTGACGATGTCGTCGGCTTCAGCGCCCGAATCCTCCGACAAGATGACAAGCGAGGCAAATACATAAACACCAACGAAACGCCCCTTTTCAACAAGTCAAAGCTTCTCTTCGCTCTCAACAAAGCGCGGCGCGCCATGGGGAAAGAGAAGTTTGCGCTCATCTGCGAAGGTCAGGTCGATGCCATCGTCCTTCACGAATCGGGGTTTGAAAATACGATCGCGCCACTCGGCACAGCCTTCACCGAGCAACACGCCCGTATGATCAAACGCTACACCGACCGGGTTGTTCTCTGCTATGATGGTGACAGCGCAGGACTCGCTGCTGCCGACAAAACATTCAAGCAACTCACCGCACAGGGGCTTCCGGTTCGTCTCATGCATCTCCCCGAGGGTGAGGACCCCGACACATTCGTGAAAAAAAATGGCGCCGAAACTTTTCGCGAACTTCTGGATTCGGCCAAAGAATACTTCGACGCCAAACTCGATAAAGAGCTCAAAACCATTAATTTATCGTCTCCTGCGGAAAGGACAAAGCTGCTACAGGATCTCGCCAAATCGGTCTGTGTCATGGATGACGATCTCCTCCGGGACGCCACCACTCAGAATCTTGCCATTCGACTCCGCCTCGGAGTCGATGATTTCCGACAGGCGGTGGCAGCAGCCAAGAAGGATCTCAAGCGCTTCAGCCCACGAGAGAATGACGATAAAAAAGCGGCAAAGGTTGAACCTACCGCGATTGACCATTTTGTAATCTACTTGTGCCACCTTGCCCTGAACTCGGAAGCTGCAGCCGAATATATCCGAGAGCAATTGGAAAACCTCCAGGAATGTCTCACCGAAACTCTGGGAAGCCATGTTCTCCTCGATATCCTTTCGAAACGCCCCAATCCCGAAAGTTTGGCATCTAAACAGGCCTATCTGATGACGATTCCGACGAGCGATCGAATTGCCTTGGAAGATGGCTTTAGCGATTCCCTCCCGGAGGACCCGGTTACCTCGGCCAGCGACACGATCACGATGCTTTCCGCTCGCTTTTATCAAATCAAGGAAAAAGCCCTTCGGACAAGACTCAACGATCCAAACCTCACCTCCGAGCAAATTTTTGAAGCATTTGACGAAGTGAAACGCTTGCAACTGATCCTTAAAGAACTCGATCAGAGGTTTTAGGATCCCGGAGATGCAAGCGCATAAAGAGCTTGCACAAAGTCGGTTCGCTTATTAGCTTGTCTCTATGAAATTGCGACTTCCATTAATGATTGCCGCCGCCTTCGGATCCTCACTTTTACTTTCATCCTGTAATACCTTCCTTGGAATGGGCCGTGATTTTCAACGCCTCGGCCAGGGGCTGGAAAATACCGCATATGGTAAGAAGTGGTGACCCAGCTCTTCAAACAAAACGGGAGGCTCATTTGACCCTCCCGTTTTTTTGTGATTTGATCTTGTGACTGCGTTTACGCCAGCGCCTGAAGCTTCTCGGAAATTTGTCCCTGGGTGACATTTGCACCCACAATCTGGTCCTTCACTTCCCCATCCTTGAAAAACAAGAGGGTTGGGATGGAACGAATGCCATACTTAGCTGCAAGAGCCTGACCGTCGTCCAAATTGCATTTTCCGACCTTGGCGGTGCCTTCGACCTCTGCGGCCACCGCGTCCACCATGGGAGAGATCATTTTGCAGGGTCCGCACCACTCGGCCCAAAAGTCGACAAGAACGGGCTGGTCGGATTTGAGGACTTCGGCGTCGAAGTTTTCTTCAGTAATAGTTAAAGCCATCGGGTTAATATGTACGTAAAAAGGGTGGCGTCAAGAGCCACCCTTTGAGGAGTTTGCCGACAAACAGGGCCGGAACAAAAATCTTTACGAGTCTCTCATTCCGGTATTTATCCGCCAACGCCCATGGTTAGGAAGTTGAGGACCGCAACACCGGCGGCGATAACAAAAATGATCAGAGGAAGTGCCATAATTTTGGTATATGTAATTTGAGTCTTATTTGAAAAGATCACCGAACTCTTTCTCGGTAATCCAGAACATGACAGTCAGCGCAAGAACTGCGAGACTGAGAACAAACGCAAGAATGGACATCACCGTTGGAATGGTGTCGCTTGCCTCCTCGTCATCATCGTCCATCGCAATGGTGCCGATCGTTGCCATTGTCGGAGCAGTCGGAGCAGAGGGCTGTCCGAGTTGTTGGGTATTTTGCAGTTGCACCGTAGCCTGTGGAAGCGCCGCTGTCGGAGCTCCCGGAGCGGAAGGTGCAGGTGAAGTCTTGAGAGGAACAGTTGCCGGTCCAGAAGCTCCCGGACTCGTTTTGAGAGGAATAGTAGGAGCTGGTGCCGGCGGCCGGGGAGCTCCACCCGCAGTTGGGGCCGGCGGAGGAGTCGGAGCGCCGGTCTGGGCCGGAGCGGTCTTCAAGGGAATTGTGGGTGCCGGGGCCGGAGGCTTGGGCGTACTCGCAGTCGGGGCCGGCGGCGGAGTGGGAGCACTCGGTGCCGTGGGCGCAGGAGGATCAGCCTTGAGAGTCACGCGGACGGTCTCTTTCTTAACGGGCACCGATGAAGTCTGATCATCGGGTGCGGGCGGTGCGTTTTCATTTTCGTCGGCCATAATTAAATCGTGGTGTTTGTGATTGGAATAGTCGCGTGGTCCTTTTTACCAGTGCTTTCGAAGATTAAACAAAATTCAGCCTCAACCTGTCAAACCACGAAGTTTGGAAAATGTCGGAAATATTGAGAACAAGAGGCTAAATCGGGGGAAAAAAGAAGTGGCGGCCCAAAAACCGCCACTTCCCGATAAATTTGGTGCTCTTAGGCCGAGGGGCCTCGCCCCTTAAAGGTGAGCTCGGCGATCCCCGATTTGTCGAGTTCACCGAGTCCCACAGTCACCATTCTATCAAATTGAGCCTTGGTGGCGTCATTGACAGGAAGATTGATACCGGCCTCTCCGGCCAGAGCGGCAGCAATTCCGGAATCCTTGGCAGCGTGCTCCGCTGAAAACCAACATTCGTGATCCCGGGCGATCATATCTTCGGAATCAGTCTCGAGCACGCGGCTATTCGCTCCGGTCTGAGCGAAAATTTCGCACACCATCTCCAAATCGAGGCCCAGGCTATCCGCAAGGCCCAAGCCCTCGGCGAGAGCCGCGGTATTAATATTCATGACCATGTTCACCAGGGCCTTCACTTCGGCGGCCTTTCCGATGGGTCCGCAGAGACGAAGATTGACCGAAAGTTGCTCAAGGATGTCCTTGTGCTGGTCGAAGACCTCCTGATCTCCTCCGATCATGAGGAATAGCTTCCCTTCGCGGGCCTGGGAAATCGATGAGGCCATCGCACCTTCAAGAACGTGGGCTCCGACACTCTTTCCGGCCTCGTAAACTTCCTTGTGAATTCCCGGTGAAAGAGTCGCGCAGTTGATGAAGGTTTTGCCGGATGAACCGGAGAGGAGATTGTCACCGTCCTGCAGGAAGATGGCCCGCATGGCATCATCATTGGTCACCACGGTGAAGATGATCTCCGCAGCATCGGTGACTTCCCCTAGGGTGCCGCAGTCTTTGGCCCCAAGCTCGTTTGCAATTCCTGCTGAGGCGTCCTTGTTCACATCATAGACTGCCGTGACATCGTGTCCGCAATCGAGTTGGAGGTGACGTGCCATATTGGAGCCCATGCGGCCAACGCCGACGAATGCTACTTTACTCATTATATTTTGGTGGATTGGGTGGTTATGATTTGAATTCCGGGAAAAATGGATTGTGGGCTTTTTCCTCGCCCACCGAGGTCATCGGTCCGTGTCCGGGACAAACGACGGTTTGATCTTCGAGAGTAAAAATCTCTGACCGGTTGGTGGCAAGAGCATCCTTAAAGGAGATCACGCCTCCGCCCATCGACTGAGCAAAAAGAGCATCACCAACAATGGCAACGGGGCGAGCAAGACCATTGACCAGATAGGTGGTTCCAGCGGGCGAATGGCCCCAGGTCAGGCGGGTGGTAACCCGAAGAGTTCCAATGGAAAAAGTGTCACCAACCGCAAATCGTTCTGCTCCGGCAACAGGCTCTTTGGCATTCACCAAAACACGCATTTCAGGGTGAGCCGCGACCACCTTTTCGCGATCAATAATATGATCGATATGGGAGTGCGTGATAAAGAGCGTTTTCAGCTCAAGTCCGAGCTCCTTCACCATCTCCAAGGCGGGTCCGGCGTCCGCTCCTGTGTCAAAAAGGGCCGCTTCCCGGGTCTGGGGATCCCAAACGAGGTAGGAATTCACGGTCATCATGTCGTCAGGATCGGGATCGAATACGGTATTGGACTGCCGGAGTCCATCGAGTTCGACCGGTTCGGGCTGCCACGCCCGCTTTCCAAGCTCCACCAGACTATCGGCATCAAGTCCGAGCGCCGGAGCAATGGCACGGACCGCCGCTTCTTCGAACTCACCGCCTTTCAGCTTGGCGATGGTTTCCGGATCCACGTTAGTAAGAAATGATAAGACCCCATCGGCCATTCCTGTGCCTTTGAGAGTTTTGCCGATGACATCTTCAAAAAAGTCTTCAAGTTCGATCATAATTTTAATGAGAGTTTATTTTTTAGGAAAAAGGGCAATCAGGCGGCCCGCATTGGAGTGCTCGGTCACGTAGATTTGCCCCTGCGCCCCCCACTTGATGCCATGAGGTGCGGTGAAGGCATTGTCGTGAAGTTGTTCAGCCGGGATTCGCTCCATTGCCCACTGATTCCGGTCCGGGTTATCCAAGAGTGCCGAGACAACCTTGCCGGCCTTGTCCATCAGAACGACCCGTCCTTCAAACTCGGCCACAGCCGCAAAATCGCCCCGTAGAGCCACATCGGCCGGACGACGCATTGGAGTCTCGCCGTAAATTCCGATCCAATTCAAGTCCATGGTGAGGTGAATCATGCGCCGCCCATCGCGATCGCAAACGAGAAGACGGGGCTCACCATAGCGGTGGTCGATTCCGGCCCCGTGACACGATTTGAAGCGATCCTTGCCAGTGCCCCTGCCCCCGTAGGTTTTCACAAGAGCTCCATCAGACTTCAACTTGTGGATTTTTTTCGATCCATATCCCATGAGTAAGTAAATGTGTCCATCCGGTCCGACCAACAGCTCAGTCAGCCCGCCAGCTCCACCTTCTAGTTCACCGGTTTTCTCGTTCGGAAGAATCGAGACAATATTCCCCTCAAGATCAAATTTGACCGCGCGATTTTTTTTCAGCTGTGATCCCCAGATAAATTGCATGTCTCCTTCGGTCACCACAGTAAGAGAGTGCATTCCGGCCAAACCTTTCTTCAGTGATCGGCAGTAGTTCCCAAAACGATCAAACACCGCGATTCCCGGTTCAACAGTGGTCGCAACGTAAACATTCCCTCTTTTATCAATAGCAAGGTCGCCATGCAACGGGCCGATATTTTTTCCGTCCGGAGGAGCACCCCAACCCGGAACCGTGACATATTCGTGTTCCCCGGAACCTGTTACCGTGGCGGTGGTGATAATCGCTCCCACCCCGTCTCCATGATCGTGACTCTCATGGGCATAGAAAGGAGAAGTAAGAAGCAGAGCCACGAGCAGGGCGGGTGGTTGTTTCATCACCCCAGAATGGTGTCTGACATCTTGACCGCGAAAAGAAAAAAATTGAGACTTCAAACAGTGCGTGGTTTGCAATCGCAAGATTGCGCCCGTCTTGCCGCCGCCCCAGCGGATTTTTTATCATCAATTCCACACTTCTGTGCTATTTGTTATGCATGATTCGGAAGGGAATTGCCGCAACCGCAACTTTGTTGATCGGTTTCTCTCTCTTAAAAGCAGATCGGGAATCACCACAGGGCTCGACCTCGATAAGGCTGGCCTACCCCCGGAAATTTGGAGAGCCCTCCCTTCCCAAGGACAACGCGCTCACCAAAGAGAGGGCCGACCTGGGAGAACGGCTGTTTCATGACACCATTCTTTCCATCGATGGAACCGTTTCGTGCGCTGGTTGCCACGTCGCCGAACTCGCCTTCAGCGACGATGTCGATTTGTCCCGTGGCTTTGAAGGTCGCCTCGGAAAACGGAATTCCCTTCCGATCTTCAATCTCGCATGGAAAGACAACTTTTTCTGGGATGGTCGCGCCAAGACCGTTCGCGAGCAAGTCCTGCAACCGATTCAGGACCATCTAGAGATGGCCGCTAATCTAGACCGAGTAATCTTTCGACTCAACCGCCAGAAATCCTACCGCGAGGATTTTGAGAAGGCCTATGGCTCCGGACGAATTACCAGCGAGACGCTTGCGCTCGCTCTGGAAAACTATCTTCTGACCATTGTCAGCGGAGACTCCAAATTTGACCGTGTTCTTGAAGGGAAGGCTCAATTTAGCCCGCTGGAAGACCAAGGTCGCAAGCTCTTCTTCACCCGTCACGACAAAGGAGGTGCCGGGTGTTTTGAATGCCATAGTGGCCCTCATTTCAGCGACTTTGCCTACCGCAACAACGGCCTGAAACCGGCACGGGATTTGAACGACCTTGGGAGATACAAAATCACAGGGAACGAGAAGGACAAGCTGCTCTTTGCGACGCCAAGCCTCCGCAATATCGCCCTGACGTCACCATACATGCACGATGGGAGTTTGGAAAAACTCGCAGACGTGATCGAGCACTACAACTCCCCCCTCCATCAATCACCTACGCTGGACCCAAACCTCAAGAATCAAGGCCTCGAATTGGACGACGGGGAGAAGAAGGCGCTCACCGCCTTCCTGGAAACACTCACCGACCCTCAGTTTGTTGAGGAGACCGAGTGACCTTTCCAAACTTCTCTTCAAGAATCTCTCGACGATGTTCGAACATCCTCGCCAATTGATTTTTCACCACCAGGGCCCTGGCCAGTTCGCCAAAGATGCCAAAGCCGACCGAGTAATGGATGAGATCTTGCACCAGCGTCCCGCACTCCGTTTCCTCAAAGGAATGACGGTGGTGCCAAAACTTGAATGGACCCGAAATTTGATCATCCACGAAGCTTTCGCCCTTTTTAAGGGACTTGATCTCCGAAACCCACGGGATCCAGATCCCGGGAAAGGCCTTCACCGAATACTGAATAATTTCGCCTTCATATAGAGTTTCAGATGGAAGTGAAACAATCTTGAACCCCATCTCGGGAGGTGTCATTGCTTCGAGGTTTCGGGGGCTCGAAAAAAACCGCCACGCCTCCTCAGTCGAAATTGGAATCGTCTGTTCTTGCGAAAGCGAGTAGACCTTCATTTGAGCTTCAGTCTAACCTCACTTTGGAATTGGTCGCCCGAAAATGTCAAAAATGGCCCCGACCCCTTTCTTGATCGTTCCGGTCCCGTTTTCAATGACACCCCCGCCTCCTTCGATCACTGCGGCCGGTGTATCAGTGCTATCGGGGTTGAGAAGGTCAGAGGCCTTTTTCAGGACCGTCTTCCCCAGCCCAAGAATCAAACCCTCTTCTTCAAGGGTTGCCTTGGTCGATTCTCCAATCGGCTTTCCGGTGAACTTGAGTGCATATTCTCCGATCCCGGGAAGCAACTCAAACATCCGTTCCTTAGCCGCTGCAATCAAGCGATCGCTCAAATCTTCCTGGGGAGCGTCGAGCGTGCCGCTTATTTTGAGCGGACTCCATAAAAGCCCTAAATCGCCACGGCTGAAGACCTTGGTCTCGGCACCCGGAATGTGAGCCAAAGTCCCCGGAGTAATTCCGACGCGAAAGTCTCCTTTGAGGATCTGACTCCCTTCAATCTCCATCACCCCTTCAAGCCGGACCAACCCCTCGCTAGACAAAATAATATTGGTAAGCTCGATGTTCTCCCCGACTTTTTCGAAGTCCAGACTGGCTTCATTCAGAGCCAGCCGACGAAAACGCGAGGTATTGGCGTAAGCCGCGATAGTGTCGAGCACCGGAAGGGCCGTGAGCATCCCATCCTTAATTCTGAGATGGCCGGTTACCCGGGCTGGAGAGTCAGGCTTTCCGGTCGCTTCGAAGGAAAGATCTAGCGGCCCCATAAGACGCTGTTTCCAGTCCTCAGCCACGACTTCCTGGATCCGGGAACCGGTCACTTCCCCCCGAAACTGCCATCTACCATCGTCGACCCCAAAATCCCCCTCCGCCGTCATCAAACCGTTCTCCAGCAACCTAATTTCAGACGAGAGCAGGTAAAAACGTTCCCCCGAATACCGACCCTTTGCTGTCCGCAGGGTTACTCTTTCAGCAAGTGGTATTGGGGTTGAGATTTCACCGCCAGCTAACGAGATATCATAAACTTCCTTTGTGGAACCAGGACGGATTTTAGCCGAAGCATTTTCCCAAGCCCAAATCCCACCGTCCGTAGCGACCGACCCATTCACGGACGCGACATCAACCCCCGTCACCTCGAGAGATTCGGGCAGAAAGGGATCCCAAAAACTCTTCTCCTTCACGGGACGCTCTTTGAAGACGATCTCGCGGTTAGGATCGTTCCGAAAATCTCCGATAAATTCAAGTTCGCGCAGATGCACATTCTCTATGCGATAAACTCCGCTCCAAACCGCTCCAACGTCCACTTGGGCGTCAATTCCCCGCGCATTGATATTCCGCATGCCATTCAACCCCTTGAAGGAAAAATTGTCGGTCTTCACGCTCCAACCATCCCACTGGAAAATTGAAAGTTCGGCATCTCCGTTAAGTTCATAACCGACCTCCTCGCCGAGCATCAACCTGAATTCATCACTTCGCAAATAGCTTCGAATCGAGTTGTATCCAACAATCAATCCGGCCAAAATTAAAACCGCAAAAATCCCCCCTGCGAAATACACCCACTTCATCGATCCTCTATTGCGAGACTTACGACTCCGCGCCTCGCGCGCTTTTGATTTCCGACTTCTCCGACTGGCCATACTGGAATCCTAGCAGCGAGTTCAACTTAGCCAATCCGGCAAAATCACTTTTTCGCCGGGAAAAAAATTGGTCCACCGTCAATACTGACTGGCACAGGAGCGAAAACGATCTCGTCGATACGCTGTCTCGAGGTTTGTGCTTAGAACGTCCGATCGTAGCGCTCAACTCCCGAAACGATAGCCCGGGCTGCTGCAGCCTGGTAACTTGAAGTTTTGCAACGGGAACGCTCATAAGAATTGCTGATAAATCCGCACTCCACCAATACAGCGGGGCAAAGCGTGTGACTGAGAACGGAAAACTTTTTGAATTTGTATCCCCGATCTCGTACTTTGAGGTTACTCACAAGGTGACTCTGAATGCTCTTCGCAAGAAAACTGCCACGCTTGCCAACATAAAACGTTTCCGCTCCCCGGGCGCCAGTATGAGGAGTGGCGTTGAAGTGAATACTAACAAAAATACAGTTGCGATACTTGTTCGAGATCTCAGCCCGACGACGAAGGTCCACAAAAACATCGCTGCGACGAATCATCGTGACGAGATATCCCTTGCTCTTCAGGGAAGCCTCGACGCGGCAAGCCACCTTCAAATTAAGATCAGATTCCCGGACGCCGCCCCAAACCGCGCCCCGGTCCTTGCCGCCATGGCCCGCATCAATAATAACTCTGAGAGACTTGGAGGCCGTTTGGGATTTGGGCGGCCGGCTGGCATTCAAGACCCGGGTCGCTATCTTAAGAGTTTTCGACGGAATTTTAAGCACCTGTCCGACCCTCAAGCTATCTTTGTCCTTAATCCCGTTATACGCCGCAAGACTCTCCATCGAGACTCCATACTTAAGCGATATTCGATAGAGATTCTCAGCCTTCTTGACGGTGTGCGTCAGCCCCATTGACAGAGCACACGAAAAAACGGCAAACATGACGCCAACTAGATATTTTTTTAGCCAAAAGAGCCTCATAATCGCAAAACTTGCGATTTTCTATTCTCAGAAATCCCTTAAGTCAACGAAGTTTTTAAAAAATGTCGATAGTCATGCAAAACTAACCTTTAACCTCCACCCTATTTGCTCTGAAGAGCGGGAGAACCAAATAAACCACGAAAATTGCAGCTGGAGTGTAAACGGTCCACTTGACAATAAGTCCCAAAAGCAGGGCAAATCCCAATAGAGTCCAAACATTGGCTTTGGTCTTGAGATCAATCTTTTTAAAACTTGGGTAGCGCACGTTACTCACCATTAAGATCGAAATTCCGAGAATCATTCCGGCCAAAACGTAGGACCAAAGGCCCAGAGAACGATCATTCTCGGCCAAACTAATCATAATGAAGGTTAATGAGGCCACAAAACCCGCGGCCATGGGAATAGGAATGCCCCGAAAGTCACCGCTGGTCGAGCCGATCCGCGCGAGACAATTAAATCGCGCCAGCCTTATTCCACCACATAGCAAATAGATAAAGGCAATCGCCCAGGTCAGTCCACGCTCGCGCGTCCCATTCGGATCAAACACTTCCGGCAATTGGAGATCACCCAAAACCGCACGCGAGACCAACATCGCCGGAGCGAGACCGAACGAAACCATATCAGCCAGCGAGTCAAACTCCTGACCAAAGGGAGATTCCTGACCTCCCAGCCTCGCAAGCCGCCCGTCAAGAAGATCAAAAAAACACGAGCCGAAAATATAGAGCATTGCTTTCTCGTAGTATCCCTTCGAGATCATGGCTTTCTCGTGGAAATCCAAATCCCCAAGGAGGTCTTCAGCCTGCATCCCCTGAAAAATCGTCAGGATCGCCAAAAATCCGCACAAGAGATTGCCCGCCGTCATTAAATTCGGCAAAAGGTAAATTTTGGGTTCTTGGTCTTCTTGTTCCATGACTTCTACAGTTGGCAACATTGTCAAAGGTCTTCGCCCTTGGAAAGTCTCAACTCCCCTCTTTCCCCGAAGGGATTCTCTGTCATCGTTAGGCTATGCCAGCTGAGATGACCGCGGAACTTACCATGAAATCCCTTCTCGCCCAATACCCGGGAGCAAGGAGAGCCCTCTTCTCCGCATTCCACATTGGGGGCTGCCAATCCTGCGCCTACAAGCTCGATGAAACTCTTGAAGAGGTTTGCAAAAATCATGAGATCGATTTGGAAACCGCCCTCCAATGCCTTGTCGAAAGCCAGGAACATGACGCCAGCATGTTTATTTCGCCTGAAGAATTGAAAGCCCTGCTTGATGGCGATGAACCCTTCGTCCTTCTAGACACCCGGACCCGGGAGGAGTTCGAGGCAATTACCCTGCCGGGAGCCCAACTCATGACCTTGGAACTGCAAAACAGCTTGTTTGCCCACAAGAAGACTGATCAAAAAATCATCCTGATTGATCATCAGGGTCGAAGTGTCCTCGATCACTGCGCATGGTTCAGGGGGCATGGGCTCGCCGGGACCTTCGGAGTCGATGGCGGGATTGATCGTTACGCCCGGGAAGTCGACTCCTCAATCCCCCGCTATCGGCTTGAAATGGATTAAGGTAAATGAAGCACCCCGCTTCCTGGGTGCTGAGAGTTTTGAGAGGACTTTGAAAATTATTCGCCCTTCTTTCCTGGAGCGCCTTCCTGACTACCTTTCTGTTTTTGAAGAAGGTCACGCCCGTTCAGCTGCAGTCGAAATCCATTTCCGTTACCACGATTATCGAGTCGCTCAACTCGCTCACGGTATTCCTCAGGCACTGCCGCCTTGTCGATATCATTATCGTAGGGTCCCTCAAAGAGAAGGTTTCCATCCTTGTCGCGGATCGCAAGTTCACGCTGACCATCGGTCATCCTCATTTCAATCGATCCATCTTCATCGACAAACTTCATTGAGCCGATTCCACGGAATCCCATCTTGAGATTCTTCTCATCGAGCATGTCGCCCCCGAGATTAAACTTGAACTGTTGGAAGCCTCCGGCATTTCCGCCAAGCGCTTTTTCAAGCTGCTCCATCATCTCCTTCTGCAACTTGTCGTTGCCGAGGTCACCCAAGGCATTCTGAAGTTGCTCGTTCAGCAGACGATTCATATCGGCCGCCGGGTTGGGAATGATTGCCTGGGGTGGGAAATTCTGGATGGCAGGCGCTTCACCAAGGGTCAACTTTTGCTCGATCGTCTTTCCACGACGAATAATCTTCAAGGTCACTTCGTCACCGGGATTATAGCCAGTGATGACCTCACGGAGCGAGTCCTGATCGGTGAGCTTCTTGTCATCAACCGACACGATAATGTCCAACTCGTTGAGACCGGCCAGACCAGCGGGACTAGTAGGCTTCACCGTACTAAGCAAAAGGCCTCCCTCAAGTTCAAGATGCGCGCGAAGAGCTTCGCTTGCCGCATCTCCCCGAACGCCGAGATAGGCTACCTTCTCAATTGGCATCTGCTTGGGCGCCACTTTGCCCCCATCTCTCTTGTCAGCTTTATCAGCCCTTTGATCGTCTCCGAGGATTCCCCCCTTAGGCTGGGCAGGAGTTTTCTCAGTTGTTTTGTCCCCGCCCGGACGCTCGATTGCCGAAAGGCTAAGAAGAGAACAGAGAAGAGCTGTCAGCCCGATTGTTGTGATTTTCATAGCTGGATCTTTCATTCGTCCATTGAGCGACTTGCCTCAAAAAATTTGTTTAATCAAATTTCACCGGAGTGAAAGTCACCTCTCTTTTGGGCTGCTCGATGATCAATTTTTCACCGCGCTCATTCACAAACTGCAGCTCGTTGTTCACGTGCACCTCCACGCAACGAAGCGGCTGCCCCCTCTTGGTCCAAACCACCCCGTGATCCTTTGCCGAGACCACCGAAGCACGCGCGTCCTCGGGCGTGAACACAACAGGCGCCGTGTTTCCATTGCTAAGGTCCGGGATTCGTTCCGCGACCGGCTCGGATTGGGAAAAAGGGTTACTCGAAAGAATAGCAGCACCTGCACCCAGAACAGCGACGGCGGCCACCGACCGGATCCCAAGCCACGATGACCGGCGGTCAACGACTTCCGGGTGAATCGCAACGATCTTTTCCTCCACCGGCACCTCCTCGTGCCAACGTGCCATCGCATCATCAAGACGGGAAATCATATCCGCAGGAACGCCATAAGGTACCAGTCCACGAAGGCTTTCTTCCAAAGCCGAAAGCTCGCCATCCGATGAGGCTACGATAATTTTTTCTTCGCGCCTAGAAATCCCCTCGACTGCCGAAGCCATGGCACCGTCGAGCCGATCAAGAAGAGATTCTGACATTGGAGCCGGGTACAATTTCTTCAATTCGTTTTCGAGAGTGATGGAATCAATATCCATAGGTTTGTGTATCGGGAATTAGGGTTTGTGTGGGCCTTTCAATCCGCAGCTTAGATGTCCTCATTCAAGCGTGCCGTTGCGAGTTGTTTTCTTAGAGCTTCGATTCCGTAGCGATATCGCGATGCCGCCGTGTTGAGCGAGATATTGAGGGCTTCACCGATCTCGGCAAAAGTGCACTCGCCCCATAGCTTCATGCTGATCACTTCGGAAAATTTCTTGGGTAGAGTCTTCATCCCCTCGATGAGAATGCGGCGAGTCTCATCCTGAATCTCTCCTTCTTCAAAGAAAGGCATCTCAATATCTCGCCCCAGAGAGCGCTCATCCTTCACAACATTCTCTTCTCGCTTTCGCCGTCGGTCATCCTTCCGCCCCAGGTCGATCGCCTCTCTGCGAATCTGCGTATAAACGAAAGCGAGCCACGAGTCCAGCCCTCCCACGAACGATCCCTCTTCAACCTTGCGGGCCAATTTCACGAGAGCGTCTTGCAAGACATCTTCAGCATCCGCGATACTCCGCGTCTGCTGTCTCGCGAATAATAGGAGCTTCGAACCATGTTCGTCGAGCCACGGTCGGAAGCGTGACGAATTCTTGTTTTGCCTGATTACCGAATTCACGTGTTTTTCTGTGCCTGCCATAGGAGCGCTGCAGATTAGGGATTTCGTTTTGTTAAGTTCCATTTTATCGCATTCAGGACGCCATGCAAGATCTCTCCTTGAAACAAAAACGGCCCACTCGATAAACGAACGGACCGCTTGGGATTGTGATCTCAGCAGATCCATCTAGGCCGGAATCAGCTCCTCGGGCGATTTTTCGCAAAGGGCATTCATCACATAGTTGGCAGGCCGGAAGTTTTCGATGACTACCTCTGTGCGTTCGCCCCAATTCATGCGAACCTCCTTAACATTGAAGTTCGGAGTTTTGTGAGGAGCGAACAAAATATCGTCATGAGTGCTGTTCTCGTGCTTTTTGAACATCTGGGGAACGATGTCGCCCCCCAAGTGGTCGTCACGACCAGTTGCAAGATGACAGGTGCCCAGCACCTTCTCATCTTGAATGTCCTGATAAGAGACCGGCAGGACCTGGGTACCAAATCCGAGTTCACCCAGAGTGCCCGTCATCGGGTCATCTGCAAGACGGGCGTTGTGGTCGTCGATCGTGGCCTGATTCCCCTCAATGAGGGTCGATTTCACCACATCACGATTCACAACATCAAGGACTCCCAGCGTCCCGTCTTCGTATTTCATTGGAAATTTCCCGCGGGCGTTCTGCGGAACAAAGTAGACCTCTCCCGCCGGAAGATTGGCAATATCGGGTGTTGTTCCACGACAAAGGCCATGCGACTTCTGGGCTTCCTGTCCGGCAAGGCCGAGCCATGCCGTCAAAATTTCACCGTCCTCAAGCTCGAAATCAATCTCCACCGAATCCGCCTTCGTCAGTGCCGCCCTCATTTTTTCGGCGTCGTCAGACACCTCCTGGTAATTCACCGCGAGTCCCGAATTCAAGATAACATCGTTCATGCCGTGCATTGTCGCGCCGCGAAAATTGAACTCCTTGCACTTCGCCGTCAACGGAGCAGTCGCAGACCAAGTCGAAATGCAGAGGACAATATCATATTTCGAGTAGATGTCACGATCCAGCGAAAGCTGATTTCCCTCGATATCCCAGACCTCGTCGCTCATATCAAGATTCGACCCGTAGGTGTACTTGTAAGCAAACATCTCGCCTCCGATCATCCCCAATTCCTTGAGAACTCCGTCCTGGAGCCCCTCATAAAAGTAGGTGTAGGCATTGTTCTGAACCTCAAATTGATCCTCGCCCCGAAAAGCGAAGTCCTTGATCCACTTCGCCGGGTCCTGAAAGTCAACGAGAATACAAACACGACACCCCTCGGTCGGGGCGAAAACAGTGTCAAGAAGGCGATTTAATTCAAATTTTGGGAAGGTCCGCTTCTCCGGATTCAGGAGAATTTCTTCCTCGAGATACGATGGTTTATTCATGCGCAATATCTTATCGCCCCCCTAAAGTCCCGCAAGCGATCTTTTGAATTCGGCTAAACCCCAAAGCCCTCGGGCGGGTTTTCCTGATTTCGCAAGCTGTCGAGAGCCTCGCTCATGTCCTCAAGCTTCTCCCACACTTCCGGGACCACGAAAACCGGGGCTTCATGCCTGACCGCCAGGGCCAGACAATCGCTGGGTCGGGCATCGAGCTCCACGATCTTCTTCTCCATGATCTCGTTCTCGGCCTTGATGATGAGGCGGGCAAAAAAGATCTCCCCTTCCTGCTTCACAATCGTGGTGTGAAGCATTTCCGCGCCGAAAGCATCGAGCGTCTGCGCAAAGAGATCGTGCGACAGAGGTCGGGGAGGGACCGCCCCCGACAGCACGGCATTGATGGAAGCGCCTATCGCCGGATCGATGTAAAAAACGATCACCTTTTCCCCATCACCAAGAAAAACGGCACATCCCGCCGGGGTTGGCAGGAGCGCCACAGGCTCGACTCTGACCAAATCGCTCATGCCGAAACCTCACCTCTTCGGCTCCGAAAAACCAGCACCGACTTTTAATAAACGTCGCGAGAGTAGCGTTTCTCTTTTTTCAAGTTTTTAAAGTAATCCACTGCCTCCTCCTCGCTTAATCCGCCATGGGTCTGCGCGATCGTGTGAAGCGCCTTATCCACATCCTTCGCCATACGCGAGGCATCACCACAGACGTAGAAATATCCGCCACCCTGCAGCCACTCCCAGAGCTCCGCTCCGGCTTCGAGCATCTTATCCTGAACGTATATCTTTTGCTCCTGGTCTCGAGAGAAGGCCAAATCAAGCTTGGTCAAAGTGCCGTTCTCAAGCGAGGCGTTGATTTCGTCCTCATAAATGAAGTCGGTAGCACGGTATGGATTACCAAAGAACAACCAATTCCGGCCACTAGCCTTGGAAACCTCGCGCTCTTCGAGGAAGGCACGGAAGGGAGCGATCCCCGTTCCCGGCCCTACCATGATGACGTCTTTGGTAAGATCCTCGGGTAGACGGAAGGCCTTGTTATTGTGGACAAAAACTCCGGCACAAACATCTCCGACCCGATCCGCAAGATAGGTGGAGCAAACGCCCCCCCGATCACGACCGTGAGTGTTGTAGCGGACAATCGCCACCGTCAGGTGAACCTCACCCGGATGGGCATTGGGACTTGAAGCGATGGAATAGAGACGTGGCTGCAATTTCTTCAGCACACTGACAAATTCCTCCCCGTCACCAAAATCAGCGGGATGGTCGTTGATCAAATCTATCAATTCACGACCCCAGCAAAATTCCTCGATCTCCTCCCGGCTTCCGCCTTCGACAAGTGCGCGCAGAAAGGGCGAACCGGATCGTTCCGACCAAGCCTGCAAAAGCCTCTTGTTCAAACTTCGAATATCATAAGAGGTTATGAGAGCCTCGCGTAGCGGAGCCTCGTCTCCATTCGGAAGCGGCACTTCGTCCTTCACATTAAAGGGAAGCAGCGGAAGAATCTCATCCACCACTTGGGCCGGATTATGCGACAGCACACCCAACGCATCACCCACTTGATATTCCAGCCCGGAATCCTTGAGAGAGAGCTCAACGTGATAGGTCTCACGCACCGATCCCGCCTTGTTCAAATCATACGAATTGAGCAAGGGAGAAGGAAACGGGTTTTTCTTTCCGTATTCCTCCCGCTCAGCGACTTCCTGGGCTACCGTCGCCGCCTCAATGCCACCCATCGCGGCAATGACCCCCTGCTTCCACTCGACAAATTCATCGTCATAATCGACATCGCAATCGATCCGCTTGAGCATCCGTTTGGCCCCAAAGGCCTCAAGGCGCTGGTCAAATTCGATTCCGCACTGGCAAAAATCGGGATACTCGCTGTCGCCCAGCGCAAAAACCGAATAATTGACCCCCTCAAGACTAGGGACGTCATCTCCCATGATGTATTCATGGAGGTCCGCCGCATTATCAGGCGGCTCGCCATCTCCGTAAGTGCTCGTGATGATCAAAAGATTCTTCTCCGTAGGCAGCTTGCTCTTGTCATAAGCCGCCATATCAAAAACCTCCGGCTCATAATTGCCCGCTTTCAAGGCTTTCATGAATTTCTTGGCAACCCTCTCGGAATTACCGGTCTGACTCCCCCACAAAATTGTCACGGGAATTGCAGGACCGGCCGGCTCGACTGAAACAGCCTGGCCACCAAGTGCCTTGGTTAAAAAATCACTGAGCCAAGCGCGCTGCTCGGCGTTAAAAGGGGCATTTTCTGGAATGACAATCGGAGAACTCATCTTAGAGAAAAAAGGGAACGAGAAGTTTTGTGCTGGAACATGGCGCTTACCTCGAGACCTGACAAGCGCGTTTCGAGCCATCCTCGATCTAACTTTTCAACCGGCCTGTGAGGTCGTCTCCCGACTGGACAAGTCTAAGAGGCCACGGCAACCTAACCCAGTCATGAAAATTGCGGTCATTGGCATCATTGCGGTGCTCGCGGCACCGGTTTGGGGGCAAGTCACCGAAACCTCCCAAAACCCGGGCCTCGGCCGCCGCCAGTACGAAGAGTCGCTCGCTGACGCCTATGAACGCATCGACCCCACCAAGGACGGCTGGGAATCCGAAGCCCGCTCCTCGGAGTATCAAGGAATCCTCGAAATTTTCCTTAACGACCTCCTTCACCAGCAAGAAACCAGGACCATCGCACCGGATTTCAAATCTGCCCAGCTCCTCAAACCCGAAACCGCGGTCGTTTTTCAGAACTCCGGCCTCACCGTTCGCAGGATTTCAGTCAGTGCCATCGATGCCCCCTACTCCAAGCTCACTCCCCGCAGCAAGCCAAAGTTCAAAACCAAGATCAAGATGACCTCGGTCGGCAAAGCCACCTCAAACTCGCTTATCACCCTCAAGTCCCCACTCC
>Ga0213866_10000474_pt1 | contig 32277 bp, 30 predicted proteins | sample PICome_11_FD_160079 | JGI IMG/M metagenome (GOLD analysis project Ga0213866, IMG submission 160079) | Coastal seawater microbial communities near Pivers Island, North Carolina, United States - PICO284 | ecosystem: Environmental > Aquatic > Marine > Coastal | place: USA: North Carolina... | reverse complement strand
CGGTTGCCCCGTCAATCACCGCGCCGTCGCGCAGCCAGCTTATCCGCAGGCTGGCTTCGTCCAGATTTGGCGCCGGCACGAAGCGCAATAGCAAAGTCTCACCTTCCTGCGGCTTTCCGACCAGTTCCGCCAATCGCACCAGCACCGGCGCGGGGCGCTCAATCGGCAATAAATAGCGCGACAAGGCGGCACCATTTTGGAAATTCAGGGACAGAACAGCGCGTTGTTGACCGGCATCATGGTCAATGGTCAAGCCGACGGGGCGCAAATCATTTATCGCCAAAAAGCGCGCCAGTTCCGGCACCAGCGATTGTGTCAATGCGCGCTCGGCACATGTGCCGGTCAGCGTCTTTTGCAAATTCAGAAGCAAATCCTGCGGCAGTGGCGTGTCTGCAATCACGCTTAACCGGGTCAAGGGTATTCGGCAGTCCAAATCCTGACCCTTTACCGGCAGAACCGAAAGCAGCAATAAGCCCGCACATAACCCAAGCCGAAACGTCAACGCACAAACACTCTACTAAGTTTCCCCGCCTCATTTTTTGTTATCACGCTTCGCGGCTTTTTCAAAAAGCTGTATTTTTGCGGCGAATACAATAATATGGCGTCATTATCGTTTGTGAATCGGCGTATTGGTGTTTTTGTTCAAAACAGCGGAAGAGACCCATTTTCAATGTCCCGAATGCGGACAGCGCGGTGCCGTGCCGACTGAAATCCTTGAAAAGGCCATGCAGGAAAATGAGCATGTGCAAATAAGCTGCACTTCCTGTCAGGCCAAGTTTCAACCATTTAGCAATCTGGCAGATATGGCAAAAGCCAATGAGGCCGACACGGGCGCACTGGCAGATGAGGATTCGGCCGAAAATCTGACCGGCAGCATAGCCGAGGCGGTGGCTGATTTGGCCGAATCCGTGGAGGCGGGCGCAGCAAATGAGACACAGGCAGCACAAGGCGATAACGATAATGAGGAAATTGATGTCGCCGACTTGCCGGATAACCCCAACAGCCTGCCCGATTGGCTGAAACCGCCGGACAGGCCAGCCCAAACACCAGAGGATGACGCGCAAGCGGCGCAGCCCATTGAAGCCGAAACATTGGAGGCCGGAGACGCGCCGGATACAGAAGAAAAACAGGAAACTGAGCCAGGCGACGACATTGAGCAAACAGAGGAGGCAAGCGAGGAAGTTTGGGAAAGGCTGGATGATTTGAATGACCCCGACATTTCCGATTTTTCGCAAACCGGCACAACGGACAGCACAGCGGGCAGCACAGGCGACAGCCAACCCCTCAATCTTGCCCAGACGGCTCTGATAAGCCCAATGCCGGTCGCCGCGCCGCAACCGACGCGGCGTTTCAGCTTTTTCAGCTTTGTCAGAATGCTGGTCTTTCTGGCGCTGATTGCGGCAACAGCGGGCAATTCCTATTTGCTGTTGCAGCAAAATCCGGAGCTGCAAGCCCTGATTCCGGTGCAAATGACCGAACCAGCCAAAATTACCGTGCGCGAGGCCGGTTTTGAGAAATTGTCAGCCGAAACCGGCGCGCCCATTATGGTCAAAGCGGTTTTTGTCAATCGCGGCCAGCAGGACGGCATATTGGCGGATTTCGACGTTTTGTTGAGAGACGCAGGCGGCACAACGCTGATGCGCTGGCGGGTTGAAGGTCACGGGCAAACCATTGCCGCCGGTCAGCAGCACAGTATCAGCAGCACATTATTTTCACCGCCCGCCAATGTCGCCAGCGTCGCTTTGGCCTATCCGGCGCGTTAAGGCGTTAATCTAGCGCGTATCCATCAGATTGCGCGCCACCACCATGCGATGCACTTCCGACGGGCCGTCATAAATCCGCATATTGCGAACCCGACCGGCCAAATGCGCCAGAGGCAGTTCCTTGGTCATGCCCATAGCGCCGAAACATTGCATGGCATTGTCAATGACTTCCTGCGCCATTTCCGTGGCATAGACTTTCAGCATGGAAATTTCCTTGCGGACATCGCGGCCTTGGTCAAGCTTCCAAGCGCAATCATAGGCCATCAGCCGCGCCGCATGGATTTTGGTGCCGCCATCGGCAACCCACCATTGTATCGCCTGACGATGCGATAATTTCTGACCAAATGTTTCGCGCTGCGGGGCATATTCGGTCATCATGTCAAGCGCGCGCTGCGCCGAGCCAATGCACCAGGCCGCCATCTCCATCCGCCTTGTGCCAAGCCGCACCTGCATGGGCGCAAAGCCAAAGCCTTCCTCGCCAAGCAGTTTCCAACCCGGCACGCGCACATTGTCGAGTTCCACTTCATAAGTATATTCACCGGCCAGCATCGGAATCCGCCGCACCACATTGAAGCCGGGCGTGTCGCGGTCAACCAGAAAGGCCGACATGCCGCCTTTTGCCCCTTTTTCCGAGTCGGTAATTGCCATCAGAATGGTGAAATCGCTTTCATCGGCGCGGGTAATCCAGATTTTGCGGCCATTTATCACCCAATCATCGCCATCGCGTATGGCGCGAGTCTTCATGCCGGACGGGTCAGCCCCCGCCCCCGGCTCGGAAATACCAATCGCCGACAAGGTTTCGCCGCGCGAATAAGGGTCGAGATAGGCTTCCTTTTGCTGACCATTGCAGGTCGCTTCCAGCATACGCAGATTGGGCGAGTCCGGCGGCAGCGTGTAATGCGCCACTGTGCTGCCCATAGCTTCATTGACACCGACCAGCGCGACATAGGGCATGCCCATGCCGCCGGAGCTTTCCGGCGCGTCCAGCGACCACAGGCCAAGCTCCTTGGACACTTTGTCGAGATGGGCTTTCTGCTCCGGCAAAAGCGCCGGATCGCCGCCATCGGCTTCGCGTATCAACACTTCTTGTTCAAGCGGTAAAAGCTCGTTGCGGACAAATTTCTGCACCAAATCCAAAAGCATCCGGTGGTCTTCCTGCAATTCGAATTCCATGTCTGGCTCCCTTTCATGACCAATGCTATCACGCCGCAAAGTCGGAGGCGACCCTTTTGCCTGCGACAGAAATGAGCAGGAAAATCGCCGGTCTTTTCTGCTGACAGGCACAGCAGGGAAAGCCATACTTGCAATACCGGATTACAGGGAGGCTGCCATGATGGATTTTGAATTGCCGCAAAGCGGCATTTACGATTATGTGCCGCGCGCGCGGATTATCTGGGGGCAGCCTGCCCTTGACGCGCTGCGCGAAGACATTGGCGATACGGCACGGGTTTTTATTCTCACCACCGCATCGCTGGTCAATAAAACGCCGGTGATAGAAGAATTACAGGCCGGTCTTGGCGCGCAATGCGTCGGCCTGTTTCATGCTATTGGCGAGCATACGCCCTTTGGTGATGTTGTAACCGCCGCCGAGGCCGCGCGCGCCGCCAATCCTGATATTGTGCTGTCGGTCGGTGGCGGCAGTATTATTGACGCCGCCAAGGCGGTGCTTATCTGCCTGCGCGAAAATATCGACATGGTGGCGGCTTTGTCGGCGCGTATCGGGCAAGTCAGCGATGGGCCGGGCGGGCCGCGCCATATTTGCATCCCGACCACATTGTCTGGCGCTGAACATACCGAATTTGCCGGCGGCATCAATCCGGCGACCGGCACGAAAGAGCTTTTGGGAGGCACGCATATTTGCCCGCACACGGTAATACTCGACCCGGCCATTGCCACTTACACGCCGGAGAGCCTGTGGCTGTCCACCGCGATACGCTCGGTTGACCATGCCATTGAAGGCATTTGCGCGCCCGATAGCGGCCCGCTTATTCAAGCCGAGGCTTTGGGGGCGCTGGCGCTGTTCGCCAAATCCTTGCGCCGCACCAAGCAAGCTCCTGATGATTTAACGGCGCGGCTGGAAAGCATGCATGCGGTCTGGCTGGCCACCGGCTCAATCGGGCGGGTCATGCATGGCGCAAGTCACGGGCTGGGCTATTTGCTCGGCGCGCTGGGCGGCGTGCCGCATGGGGTAACATCCTGCGTGTTTCTGCCCGCCGTGCTGGATTGGAACCTGTCTGTGACCGCCGACAAGCAAAAGCAGATTGCTGCGGCTTTGGGGGCGGCTGAGATGAGCGCCGGTGATGCGGTGCGGCGTCTGGTGGCCGATTTGGAACTGCCCGGCACGCTGGCTGCGGTCGGTGCTGATGATGCGCTGAAAAGCCAAATCAGTGAATATGCGATGGCGCATCCGGTGGTGCTGGCCAATCCGCGCCCCATCACCACGCCGCAAGATGTGTATGAAATTATGGCACTTGCAGCCTAAGATGAGATAAAGAGCGAGGAGATTATGGACACATCCAAACTTGAAGATATGCAAAACTTGGTCGGCTTTGTGCGAACAATCGGCCTGCAATTGGTCAGCCTCACGCCGGAACGCATTGTCGGGGAATTGCCCATCACCGCCGCGTTAACCAATCACATGCCCAATGTGCATGGCGGCGCCATTATGACTTTGGGCGACGCGCTGGGCGCGTTTGGGGCATGGCTCAATATGCCGGAAGGGGCGGAAGCCACAACAACGATTGAAAGCAAGACCAATTTTCTGCGTCCGGCTATGGAAGGCGACACGCTGACCGGCATATGCACACCGCTTTCCGTCGGGCGACGCCTGTCGGTCTGGCAAACCGAAATCACCCGCGCCGACGGCAAACGGGTCGCCATGGTTACACAAACACAGATTTATCTTTAAGCGTCTTTATCTTTAAGCGTCCTCGGTCGGGCCGCCGGCATCCTGCCATTCGCCAAAGCCGCCAATGTTTATGACGCTTTCATAGCCCATATCCTTCAGCGTCTTTCCCGCCAGCGCCGCCATGCCACCAGCACCGCACACAAGATAAATATCGGCCTGTTTTTTCAAGGCCGGATGGTAAAATGGCGTGTCCTCATCGGCGACAAACTCCATCATGCCGCGCGGAATCCGCAAAGCACCGGCAATTGTGCCGGTATCGGCAATCATGCCCGAATCGCGCACATCAATAAAAACCGCATTATCCGCGCCGTGATGCTGCACGGCATCGCCGCCGGGGATACGGGTGACCGCCGCATTGGCTTCGGCCATGAAATCGGCTGCTTTTTTCATCATGCTCTCCTTGCACGATTTGAAGTGGTCTTGCCATGCAAGCGGTTTTGCACCTGCATGGCAAGCCCTTTCATCTTCCGGTTTAGAATTTGTAGCGCGCCGTCACGCGGAAATTACGTCCCGCTTCGGGCAGTAAATCCTTCAACGCACTGGCATGATAGCGGATTTCCTCATCGGTCAGATTTTCTGCCGACACGATGATATCCAGCCCATTAAGGGCGGCAGGGCGCCAATTCAGGCTGATATCGGTGCGGAAATAGCCATCGGTCGGAAAAATACCCTCCGGCACGCGGGTCTGGTCGGCGGCATATTGCATGTGCAAATTGACATCGACTGTGCCACGCGACAATTCGGCCATGAGATTGACTTTCTCCGGCGGAATGGTCGGCAGAGGCGCGCCATTGCTCAGACTGCCACGCAGGCGGGCATAATTGGCACGCAGCATCCAGCGACCAAATGAAGCCTCACCGCGGCGGGTGACTTCCAGCTCAAGCCCGTCAATTTCCGCGCCACTCTGGCGATAAGCAAAAATTGTGTCCTCATCATCCTCGTCGCCATGGTCATCCCCATCGCCGTGGTCATCCCCGTCATCATCATCGACGTCATGGGGAACATGCTCTCCGGTATCGGCCAGATAGATGAAATTGTCATAATCATTGCGGAAGACAGAAGCGGTGAAACCGGTCGCGCCGAATGAACGGCGAAAATAGGCTTCAACGGCCAGACCTTCTTCAGCATCGAGATTGGCATCGCCGCGTTCATAGCGTCTTGCCCCGACATGCATGCCTTCGGCAAACAGCTCATTGGCTGAAGGCGCGCGTTCGGTTTGCCCCAACGAGCCGCCAATCAGGCTTTGTGCGCCGGTTTTGTAACCAAGCCCCAAGGACAGATTGGTCAGGTTGAAATCCGGATTTTCCGCGCCGGACTTCAAAGACACTTGGTCAAGCCGCGCCGCCAATTCGGTGAGCCATTGACCATCCTCGCGCTTTTCAAGCAGATAGACACCCAAGCGGCTGTCATCGCTTGACGGCAAAAACGCCTCATCACCCGACACAGACATTTCCGAATTCAGGCCATTGACACCGAACAGACCCTGCCAGCCATTGACCGGGTGATGCGGCATTTCCAGCCTGTATTCGGTCTGCACCAATTCAAAGCTGGAGCCGATTGAACCTCCTTCAAACTCGTCATGACCATAATCGGCATAGGCCAATTGCAGCTTCACCGATTTGACAAAACCGGTCAGGGCGCGGCTGTAATCAAGGCGGATATTTGTGCGCTGCATGTCGATATAAACAGCTTCGCCCTCTTCTCCATGATGGTCATCCCCGTCGCCGTGATCATCATCGCCGTCGCCGTCATCGTCATCGTCGTGATGATGTTCCTCATGGGCATGACCCGGCACGCCATAACGCATATCATTGCGGCCAATGACAAGGCTCAGCCGGTCGCGGTCATTTTGCCAGATAAGCGCGCCGGTCATGCCATTGAAGCGCCGGTCGGTATTTTCCGCATCACCGGCCGCATCGATGATTTCCTCATCTTCCGAACGCAATTGATATTCGCTTTCGGCATGGGTCGGCACTCGTATATTGCCGGCATCAAGATGATGGCCTGACAGAGAAACCGACAAATTACCCGGCGTGCGACGGACAAAAAACGCGCCACCATTGGCATCTGATGCCGTGTCGGTGGATAGCTGCAAATCGGTCGTGGCAGCCCCCTCACTGTCAAGGTGACGGCTGAAACTATTGACCACACCGGTAGCGGAATAAGCACCATAGCGCAAGGCGCTTGGGCCTTTCAGCACTTCAATGCGAGACGTGTCAAAAGTCATATCGCCATTGGCGTGGTCTTCGGCGGTTGGTGAAACATCACCGGGCAGCATGCCATTTTGCAGCACCGCCAAACGATAGCCGGTCAGGCCACGAATAACCGGCCGCCCAACAGCGGGGCCGTATGCGGCGACGCTAACACCGGCCAGATTGTTCAGCACACGGCCAATCGGTGCGCCGGACAGCTTGTTGATATCTTCCGTGGTCAGAATATGGGTGGTTGAAATAATATCGCTCAAATTATCAGCCAATGGGCTGCTTTTGACCACGATTTCATCCGTGGCCTGTGCCGGTGATAGCATAAGTGCCAGCATGACACCGAGTAGGGAGCCGACAAAAGCCGGCAAAAAGCGCGCTCGCTTGCGCGCAAAAACATAGGATTGCATCTCTCTCTCCTGATTTGACGTTAAAAATAAGGGTCAAATCAGAGAAGGGGGCGCGCGGGCGCAAAAGCCGGTAATAATGCCGCCTTGCGGCCCAACATTTTGGGAAACAGGCAATTTGCCAATCGGCCATGCGGCGAAAGAGACACGCGCCTCCACCACAATGTTGGCTGACAGCATAGAGGCCAGACAATCATCTTCGGCATAATGCGGTTCATCATGCGGCGCGTCATCATCATCATGATTTTGATGAACATCATAATGCACGTCATGTTGTGGCGCATGGTCGAAATGCCCGGCATGCTCCATGCCATGCACCATGCCGGCCAGCACCAGAAAAACCGCGAAAATGGAAAAAGCTCTCCCCATGGCGGGGAAATTAGACTTTCCCTGATGCCGGAACAAGCCCTTTTTTCCCGTGCCGGATAATTAGGAGGGTATCAGGACAAAGTAAGCCCACCATCGGCGACAATCGTCTGCCCCAAAACATAAGAAGCCAATGGCGAGGCCAGAAACAGCGCGACCCCGGCCATCTCAGACGGTGTGCCGGCGCGGCGCAGGGGAATGTTCCGCAGCGCCCCAGCATTGCGTTTTTCATTTTCCGTCGTCACCGCGGTCAGCTTGGTCGGTATCAACCCCGGCGCCAGCCCATTGACACGGATGCCATCGCGCGCCCAAGCCTCGCCCAAAGTCTTGGTCAGGCTGACCGCACCCGCCTTGGAGGCGGCATAGGCCGGATTGCCCAGATTGGCGCGCATGCCCGACACGGAGCTGACAATAATCAGCGAACCGCCGCTTGCCGCCAGCAAAGGCTTGAACTTATTGGCGCAATGCATGACCGAGTTGATATTGACATCCATCACCGCGTCCCAGCCTTGTTTTTCAAATTCTTCGCGGCCATAGCGCACCGTGCCCTGACACAGCACCAGCACATCCAAACTGTCAAAGGGTGGCGCATAGGCGGCCAGCGCGTCATAATCGGACGCATTGATTTGCGCGTAATGGAGACCGGTCAAATCCGAGCCTTGTTCGCCATCATAATCTGCTGGCGTTGCCCGCGTCCCCCAGACAAAAACCTCTGCCCCATGGTCACGAAACCCATGCGCGATGCCATTGCCAATGCCACTTGAGCCGCCAACTACCAGCACTTTCTTACCGTTGAAATCCAATTCACCCATTTTCTCCCTCATTTCCCCATAACGCCTTTATTGACATAAACATGAACCGACCAGAACATTAAACCATTTTTGCAAAGCACACGAAGAGCTTATTGAGGGATAGGTAGCACCGACCAATCTGCCGCTTTTTGGATTGGCGGATGTACTTTTCAACAAGCAAGTTTTTGAAAAAAATGGCGCACCGGGGAAGATTCGAACTCCCGACCCCCAGATTCGTAGTCTGGTGCTCTATCCAGCTGAGCTACCGGTGCATGACTTGGCTGTCTTAATGGCTAATCCCCACGATTGCAAGCGCAAAGCAGCCACGCTTGCCGCCTCGACCGCTCCGTGAGACGCCCTCAGTCAATCGCAACGCGATAATGGCTACGATAGGCTGGTATATCGCCCAAATCATCGGCCAGCCAGACACCGCGACACACGGCGCGCGCCACGCAATCAGCCGCCAGCGCTCCCAATTCTGCTAGTTTGAGCGGCCGCATTGCCACCTCATCGGCCAGAGCTGTTTCGCCCGTCGCCAGCACAAAAAGCGCATCGCCGTCAAACGGTGTATGGATGGGGCGAATGGCGCGCGCTAGCCCGTCTTGCGCCATCATGGCCACGCGCTGGGCCTCAGCGACTGTCAAATCGGCTGACACGGCGACCACACCAATGCTGGTATTGGTGCCGGGCAAAGCCGCCGCCAGCTTGCCGCCCTGCATTGGATGGGCTTGCGCATCAGCCGCCTGTCCGGCCAAAGCGGCATAGCCATATTCCAACCCACCCCCATGCATCAACGCCAAGGGCTGCGCCCAAAAGCGCCCCGCTGTATCGCAAACCGCGCCGACCGGATTGGCCGCCACCAAAGCCGCCACCGCACTGCCATCGGCCATTTGCACCGAGGCCGAGCCAAGCCCGCCTTTGATCTGACCGGCCTGTGCACCATAGGCAGCACCGGCATTGCCGAGCGCAAAATCCGTATCGCAAGCGGCCAGCGCCGAGCGGCCCAGCTTCTCATAGGGCGGTGTCGTCCCCCATGATTTATCGCCGCCATTGGCCAAATCGAATAAAATCGCCGCCGGCACAATGGGTGAAACAATTGGCGCGCCGGTTTGAAAACCACGCCCTTGCGCGCCCAATTCGGCAGTCACACCGGAAGCGGCATCCAGCCCGTAAACCGAGCCACCGGCCAGCACCAGCGCGTCAACGCGGTCAACCAGATTGGCCGGTTGTAGCGCATCGGTTTCGCGCGTGCCAGGCCCGCCACCGGGTATGGCGCACGCTGCCACCGCCGCCGCATCAGGCAGAATAACCGTCACACCGGTGCGCGCATCTACGTTATGGGCATGGCCAACTCGCAGCCCACCAACATCGCTGAGCAGGTTTTTCGCACCCGGCTTAATAGGCTGCGCGGTGCGGGGTGAACTGTCAGAACCGGTCATGCAATATCCTTCATGCTGGGCAAGCCTACAGGCCGGTTGGCCGAAAATCAATTATTGGCGGCCTCTATATTCGAGTCTGTTTCTAGCCCTGTTTCTCCCTGTTCCGCTTGTTCATTGGGCGCATATTTCGACTTCAGCGGCAGGCTTATAAAAAATCGCTTGGCGAACGATTTTTACCAGCGCAAGGCAGCCAGTGCTCGTACAATTTTGCGGGTGCGGTGGCTGAACAGGCTAGGCGTGAAATAGTCGCCCGCCGCGCGTTTGCCCGCTTCGCCGCGTGTCGGATAGGGTGCAACCGTGCCAGCCATAGCCGAAATCGACAAGCCTTGCGTCAAGGCCAATGTCCAAGGCGCCAGCAAATCACCGGCATTTTTGCCGACCATGGCGGCGCCAAGAATCCGGCCACCGCCCGTGGTGACGATTTTAACCATGCCGGTCTCATCGCGCTCGGCGCGGGCGCGGTCATTTTCGGCAAACGGCCAACGCAGACATTTGACATCGGAAAACTGCTGCCGTGCCTCCGCTTCGGTCAGCCCGACCTGCGCCAGTTCCGGCGCGGTATAGGTAACGCGCGGCAGGGCGCGATAATCAGCCTTGGCAGGTAGGAAGAACAATATATTGCGGATGACAATACCGGCATCATAACCGGCGGCATGAGTGAATTGCGGCCCACCGCGCACATCGCCAATGGCGAAAATCCGCTTATTTGTAGTGCGAAGGCGCGCATCGGTTTTGATATGCGGCGCATGGTCGGCGCCGGTCAATTCGACACCGGCCTTGTCAAGCTCAAGCCGGTCAATATTGGCGCGCCGACCGGTCGCCACCAGCACATGTGAGCCGCTTATTTTGCCGCGCGTCGTCTCAATCGTCACTTTCGCCTTGCGGCTGCGCGGGGCGTAAGACACAGACCGAATTTGCGTTTTGGCATGAATTTGAACCCCTTCCGCGGCCAGCCGGTCGGTCACAAAGCGGCTGATTTCCGGGTCTTCGCGTCCCAGACAAGTGCCTGCCTCAATCACGCTGACCTCGCTGCCGAGCCGGTTGAAGGCTTGCGCCAATTCCATGCCTATCGGCCCGCCGCCAATGACCAGCAAATGCTCCGGCTGGGCGGTCAGGTCAAACACGGTTTCATTGGTCAGATAGGGCGTTTTATCAAGGCCACGCACAGGCGGCAGCAGCGCGCTGGAGCCGGTGGCAATGACAAAGCGTTTGGCCTGAATGGTCACATCACCGGCAGCCAATGTGCGCGGGCCGGTAAAGCGGCCATAAGCCTCTATCACCCGCACGCCAAGCTGCGAGAAGCGTTCGACACTGTCCATTGGCGCAATACCGGCAATCACATCGCGCACATGCGCCATGACTTTGGAAAAGCTGACCCGTTTCTGCCCGCCAGTGAGGCCAAAAGACGCGACATCACCATGATGGGCATGGGCGGCAGCCGCCAGCAGCGCCTTGGACGGCACGCAGCCATAATTCAGGCAATCACCGCCCATTTTGCCGCCCTCGACCAGCACCACATCAGCCCCCATTTGCGCCGCCCCTGCCGCCACGGACAGACCGCCCGACCCGCCGCCAATGACGCAAATATCGGTTGTGACAGTCTCACTCATATTTATTGTCTCCGCTATTGTCCCGGATATTGTCTCCTGTCGCCGCCGCGCTTGCCTCATCCGAGGCCGCAGGCAATATAACCGGCGCGCCGAAAAACCGCCGCCAGACCACCGGCATTAGCGATAAAAGCGCCAGACCGGTCAGCGGCAGCATAATATCGGGGCGGGTGACAATCGACAGATTGGGCGCTTCTCCGGCCTGCAAAAGAACCGAAATGCCATTGCCGATAGAGGCAAAGACAAAAGTCGCGGGCATAATGCCGAAAAATGTCGTGACCACAAAAGTTGAAAGCCGCGCGCCGACAAGCGCCGCGCCCAGATTGACAATAAAAAACGGGAAAATCGGCAAAAGCCGCAATACCAGCAGATAAGAGGCAGCATCGCGGTTGAAAGCGGCCTCAAAGTTTTTCAGACCCGGCCCAGCGCGCGCGCGCAGCGCATCACCGGCCAGATAGCGCGCCACCAGAAACAGCAGCGCCGCGCCGCAACTGGCCGACACAACAATCAGCAAGCCGCCTTGCAGCGTGCCGAAAAGCAGGCCACCGGCAAGGCTCAGCCAAATCGCACCGGGTATGGACAGGGCGACAGCCAGCACATAGACCGCCATATAAAGCGCGGCGGCAATAATTGGCATTCGCGCCACCAAGGCCTTCAGCGCCGCTTCATTTTCAGCCAATGCCTGAAAACTCAGATAATCGGTCAGGTCGAACACATAGACCAGCGCCAGCGCCGCCGCCAGCACTGCGCTCAGAACAAGGCGCGCCGCACCACGATCAGGCCTTGGCGGGGCAGCCATATGAAAGGGGGAAAAAAGATTACGCATAGCTCAGATATAACAAGACTTGCCGCATGAGGTAAGCCTTGAAATAGGCCAATTTCAAGGCTGGCAGCAAGATTATGCCAAAAGCGGGTTTGGCAGCCATATTTCCGCTATTTTTCCGTCATGCATGCGTTGACTTTGTGGGCATTTTTGGCTAAATCGGCCACTTGAAGTGACCAAGTCGGGCATTTTTCCGATTTGGTTCGGCAAAGGAGTGGGTGACGTGAAACGGACTTTCCAACCAAGCAATCTGGTGCGTAAACGCCGCCATGGATTTCGCGCCCGTATGGCTACCAAAGGCGGGCGTCTGGTGCTGGCGCGTCGGCGCGCACGCGGTCGCAAACGCCTGTCTGCCTGATTTTTTATCATGTCGGCAAAGTCGGGGCATGGCGCGCCGGATGTTGGCGGGTCGCCGCAGCTTCTGACCTTGCGCGCGCGGCGTGATTTTTTGGCCGCCGCCAAAGGCTTGAAACAAGTGCGGCAAGGGCTGGTCTTGCAGGCGCGCCCGCATGAAACCAGCCGCCAAGAGTATTTGCGCGGGGACACGCAACCGGCCATTCGCTTCGGCCTGACCGCGACCCGCAAAATCGGCAATGCCGTTATCCGAAACCGCGTGAAACGCCGCTTGCGCGCATTGGCGCATGAGCTTTTGCCGAAACATGGTCAAGCTGGCTATGATTATGTATTGATTGGACGCATCCATACGGCGCGGCGCGAGGCGTCGCAATTGCGCCGCGATGTCATTTCTGCCTTGAAGGCCATCCACCGGCCTCGTAAAACCGAACATAGTTCACATTGAGAGGAAGCCTGCCGTGAAAGAGCAACAGAATTTTCTCGCCGCCATTGTCCTCAGCCTTGCGGTTTTGCTTGGCTGGCAATTTTTTGTGGTCGAACCGCGCATGGCGGCCGAGCGCGCCCAACGCCTTGCCGCCGCGCAAAGCGAAGAGGCAGCAGCACAAAACGGCACGGATATGGCTCCGCAGGTGGAAAATGCGCCACAAGCCGACGGGCTGACCGGGGCAGCACCGCAACCGACGCCAAGCGGTGTGCAAAACAAGGCGACGCAAGCTCTCGCCGACAGCCCGCGCCTGCCAATTCGCACAGCGCAGCTTGAAGGGTCAATTGCCCTTATCGGTGCGCGGATTGATGATTTGACCCTGACCGCCTATCGCCAGAGTATTGACGAAAATGCCGCCAGCCAGAAAGTGCTGCAACCGGCAATTGGCGAGACTTACTGGCAGGCGCGCCATGGCTGGGTCGCCGCCGCTGACAGTGGCATCACCCTGCCCGATGAAAACACGCTCTGGCAGATTGAGCAGGGCGCAACGCTGACGCCGCAAACACCGGTGACGCTGGTTCACACCACGCCGGAAGGCATTGTCCTGCGTCAGCAAATTGCCGTTGATGAAAATTATATGTTCACCATCACCCAATCGGCAGTCAATGACAGCGCCGCCAATGTGACGCTTTACCCGTTCAGCCAAATTGAACGGCGCGGCCTGCCCGACAATAATAATCTGTTCATTCTGCATGAGGGCGCGATTGGCTATTTCGGCGAAACCGGCCTGCAAGAAATCGACTATGACGATATTCTGGACGAAGGGCAGGTAAAACATGAGGCGATGGGCGGCTGGCTCGGCTTTACCGATAAATACTGGGCCAGCGCCATTATTCCGCCGCAAGACACGAAATTTACCGGCCGGTTTGTCGCCAGCCTTGCGGGCGAGGGACAGGCTGTCTATCGCAGCGATTTTCTGCTGCCCGGCATTGCGCTGGCCGCCGGGGCGCAAGCCGCAACCGAAAGCCGGTTTTTCGCCGGGGCCAAACAGGTGGATTTGGTTGATGCCTATGCCGAAAATGGCGTAACGCGGTTTGACCTGATGATTGACTGGGGCTGGTTTTATTTCCTGACCAAACCCATGTTCAAGGCGCTGCAATTATTTTATCAATTGCTCGGCAATTACGGCCTGTCCATTCTGATTGTCACTGTGCTGGTCAAGCTGGCCTTTTTCCCACTCGCCAATCGCTCTTACGAGACAATGGCGAAAATGAAAAAACTGCAACCGCGCCTGTTGCAAATCCGTGAAGTCTATAAAGATGACCGGCAGGCGCAGCAGCAGGAAATGATGAAAATGTATCGGGAGGAAAAGCTCAACCCGCTGGCCGGTTGCTTGCCCATGCTGTTGCAGATTCCGGTTTTCTTCGCGCTCTACAAAGTCTTGTTTGTCACAATAGACATGCGCCATCAGCCATTTTTCGGCTGGATAACTGATTTGTCAGCACCCGACCCGACCTCGCTGTTCAATCTGTTCGGCCTGCTGCCCTATGATGTGCCGGCAATCTTGCTGATTGGTGTCTGGCCGTTGATTATGGGCGTGACCATGTTTGTGCAAATGCAAATGAACCCGCCGCCGCCCGATCCGGTGCAGGCGCGCATGTTCCAAATCATGCCGATATTCTTTACCTTTTTGCTGGCCAGCTTTCCGGCCGGTCTGGTGATTTACTGGGCGTGGAATAATTTCCTGTCCATATTGCAGCAAGGGTTCATCATGCGGCGCAATGGCGTGGATATTGAATTGCTGGCCAATTTGGGGTTTGGCAAGCGCGCACAGGCAGAGGCCGGCGGGGATGCCGGACAAAGCGGCAAAGATGCCGGATAATGAGGCAGGTCAAGCGCTTCTGGCAGCAGGGCGCTGGCTGTTCGCCCAAGGCTGCGAGTTCAAAAAAGGTGTGGTCAGCCTTGAGGCTTTACCGCCTGCCGACCGGCTGGAAATCGCCTTTGCCGGACGCTCCAATGTCGGCAAATCGAGCCTTATCAATGCAATAACAAAGCGCAAAGGGCTGGCGCGCACCTCCAACACGCCGGGGCGGACGCAAGAGCTGAATTTCTTTTTACTGGCCGCCAATAATGCCGGCGCGGAGGCCATAGAGGGCGCAGGCTGGCTGGTTGATTTGCCCGGCTATGGCTATGCCCGTGAGAGCAAATCAAAAATCGCCGCCTGGAACCGGCTGCTTAATGCCTATTTGCAAGGCCGCCCCAATTTGCGCCGCGTATTTGTGCTGGTGGACAGCCGCCACGGCCTAAAGGCAAATGATATGACCATGCTGGCCGATTTGGACAAGGCCGCAGTCTCCTATCAAATCGTGCTGACCAAAATCGACAAGCTGAAGCGCGGCGCGCTGGAAACAGTGATGGCGCAAACACAAGATGCTTTGCGAAAACGCGCGGCTGCCCACCCGCAAGTGCTTGCCACCTCTTCAGAAAAAGGCGAAGGCGTGGATGCTTTGCGCGCGGCGATTGCAAGTCTGGTTGATTTGCCCGCTTTGGGGTATAAGGCAGAGCTGAACGACACGCAGGCAGGTTAGGTAAATGGCAGGCAGGAAACCAAGCGGCAAATCCCCCGCCCCGAAAAAGCGGACGCAGGCAAAAGCCGCACAAAAGACAGAGCAGGGCGCGGCAGCCCCTGAAGCATGGCTGAAACAGGCGCATGTGCTGACCGAGGCACTGCCCTTCATGCAACGCTATGACCGCAAGACAGTGGTCATTAAATATGGCGGTCATGCGATGGGCGATGCCACATTGTCCAAGCTGTTTGCCCATGATGTTGTGCTGCTGAAACAGGCCGGTATCAATCCGGTGATTGTGCATGGCGGCGGGCCGCAAATCGCCTCCATGCTCGACCGGCTCGACATTAAAAGCGAGTTCCGCGACGGCTTGCGGGTCACGGATGCGGCGACGATTGAAGTCGTTGAAATGGTGCTGGCCGGTGCCATTAACAAGCAAATCGTCACCGCGCTTAATCAGGCAGGCGGGCGGGCGGTCGGCATATCCGGCAAGGACGGCAATTTGATATTGGCTGAAAAAACCCGCAGCCGCAAAAATGCGCGCTCAAATGTCGAGAAAGCCGCCAATCTCGGTTTTGTCGGCTCGCCCAAAACCATCACCACTGATGTGCTGGATGTGATGCTGGCCTCCGACATTATTCCGGTCATTGCGCCGATTGCCACTTCCGCCGACGGCCAGACGCTGAATGTCAATGCCGATACGGCAGCCGGGGCGATTGCGGCAGCTGTTCAGGCCGAGCGCCTGCTCATGCTGACCGATGTGCGCGGCGTTTTGGACAAAAAGGGCAATCTTGTCACGCGGCTGGGCGTGCGTCAGGCCAATGCGCTGATACGCAATGGCACAGCGCAGGGCGGCATGATACCAAAATTGCAAACCGCCATTGATGCGGTCAAAAACGGCGTCGGCGCAACCGCCATTCTTGACGGGCGCGTGCCAAATGCGATTTTGCTGGAACTGTTCACCGCCTTGGGAGCCGGCACGCTGGTTGAATAATGACCCGCCGGAATAAATCACGCATGATGGTTTTGAAACTGCCTTTCACACGCTTGGCTTTTGCCGCATGGGGCATGCTGGCTGCCTTGCTAATAGTGCCGCAACCGGCAGAGGCACAGGTGCGTATGTGCAATGAGACCAGCTATGTGCTGCATGCGGCAGCCGCCTTCAGACAGGGCGTGGCCAGCAAAACTGAAGGCTGGTTTGTGCTGATGCCCGGCTCTTGCGAAACCGCGCTGGAAGAAATGCCGGAAGGTGCGCGCGCTTTTGTTTATGCCCATTCCGACCATGCCCATGCCGGCAGCGGGTTGGTCTTTGATGGCAGTGAGCGATTTTGCATTGGCGGGCGGGAATCGCGCTTCACCATTGAGGGGCGGCGCGAATGTCGTCGCCGCGATTATATGGAAGCCGATTTTGCGCCGGTTGCCGTCGGCGCCGGTCGCCCGCAAGTTGACTTTACCGAGCGCGCCGATTATGGCCGCCGCCGCGCCCGCATGGCCGGTGTGCAAAGACTATTGACCGATTTGCGCTATGATATTGGCGATATTGACGGCTTTGGCGGCGAGCGCACACGCGAGGCGACATCCGCTTTCAAATTGCGCTATCGCATTGAGGGCAATCCGACGGGTGAGAAATTGCTGCGCCAATTGCACAATACGGCCAGCCGTGTCGGTGGTGAGCGCGGGTTGATATTATGCAATAAAACCGGCCATTTGGTGTGGGCAGCGACCGGCAAAGTGCGCGATTTCGGCTTTGAAAGCCAAGGCTGGCTGCGCCTTGATGCCGGTGCGTGCAAACAGGCGGTCAATAGCGATTTGACCGAACGCTTCTATTTCTACTATGCCGAGGCGGTGACCGAAAACGGCCAACCGGTGATGGAAGGCGGGCGGCAGAAAATATGGACGGGCGATTTTCCGCTTTGCGCCAAGCCAACCCGCTTTCAGATTATCGGCAATAATGATTGCGCCGATCGCGGCTTTGATGAATTGCTGTTTCACAAAGTCGATGCGGGAAATGCCGTTAAATGGCAAATTGATTTGGATTGAGGCAGGCCGGTTTGATGCGTAAATTCAATGAGATTGAGGCTTGGGTGTTTGACCTCGACAATACGCTTTACCCGCTGCACCATAATTTGTTCGAGCAGGTGGACAAGCGCATGACCGCCTTTATTCAAGACGCGCTGGATGTTGACCGCGACCAGGCCTATTTCCTGCAAAAAAGTTATTTGCGCGAATTCGGCACCAGCCTTGCCGGGCTGATGAAACGCCACGGCATGAAGCCGGATAATTTTCTCGAATTTGTCCATGATATTGATGTGTCCGTGCTGACGCCCGACCCGGCACTGCATGACGCAATTGCTGCCCTGCCCGGGCGCAAATTCATTTTCACCAATGGCACAACGCGCCATGCCGAAAATGTCGCCAACCGGCTTGGCGTGATGGGGCTGTTTGAAGATGTGTTCGACATTGTGGCGGCCAATTACATCCCCAAGCCCAATGCCGATATTTATCCGGCCATGCTTGAACGCTTTAACATCAGCGCTGATAAATCGGCGTTTTTTGAAGATATGGCGCGCAATCTCGCCCCGGCGCATGAGCTGGGCATGACCACTGTGCTGGTGCAGGACACCCAAGCTGACGCGCAAGCGCGCGCCGCCGCCCATATTGGCGACCAGCAAGCCGATAGCGGCTTTATTCACCACGCCACCGATGATTTGACCGGTTTTTTGACCTCTATCGGTAAATTGCACAATAATGGCTGACCGGGTGGTAGCACGCCAAAACTGCGCGCATCAGCCCGATTGACTTGCGGCCACGGCCTGTTAATTTGCCGCCAGAACCCAATCAAAGAGGAGCCATGATGATGGAACTTCAACAAACCATTGAAGCCGCTTTTGACGATATTGCCAATGTCACGGCAGAGACCAAAGGCGATATTCGCGCGGCGGTGGAAACCGCCTTGGCTCTGCTGGATAGAGGCGAGATGCGCGTGGCCGAGCGCGACGGCAATGACTGGCGGGTCAATGAATGGCTGAAAAAAGCTGTGCTGTTATCATTCCGTCTGAATGATATGAAACCGATGTCGGGCAATGTGAATGGCGCGTCTTGGTGGGATAAAGTCGATTCCAAATTCAATGGCTGGCAGCCGGAAGATTTCGCCGCCGCCGGATTTCGCGCCGTGCCGAATTGCGTGGTGCGCCATTCCGCCTATATCGCGCCGGGTGTTGTGTTGATGCCGAGTTTTGTCAATCTCGGCGCTTATGTTGACAGCGGCACAATGGTTGATACTTGGGCGACGGTCGGCTCCTGCGCGCAAATCGGCAAAAATGTGCATATATCGGGCGGCGCAGGCATTGGCGGTGTGTTGGAACCCTTGCAGGCCAGCCCGGTGATTATTGAGGATAATTGCTTTATCGGCGCGCGCTCGGAAGTGGCCGAAGGCGTGATTGTGCGCGAAGGCGCGGTTTTGTCGATGGGGGTTTTCCTGTCCGGCTCAACCAAAATTATTGACCGCGCCAGTGGCACGATTTATCGCGGCGAAGTGCCGGCCTATTCAGTGGTCGTGCCGGGCAGCCTGCCCGACCCGCATGGCGGGCCGTCACTGGCCTGTGCGGTTATTGTGAAAACCGTGGACGCGCAAACCCGCGCCAAAACCTCGGTCAATGAGTTGTTGAGAGATTGATATGTCCATTGATGCGGTCGCTTTTGCAGCCGAATTGATACGCTGCCCATCCGTAACGCCGGAAGATGCCGGTGCGCTGGATGTGTTGCAGGCAGCGCTTGAAAAAATGGGATTTACCTGCACCCGCCTGCCATTTGAAGAGGATGGCACGGCGCCGGTTGACAATCTTTACGCGCGGCTTGGCACGCAAGGCCCGCATTTATGCTTTGCCGGTCACACTGATGTTGTGCCGGTGGGCGCGGTCGATGACTGGCAGGTTGACCCGTTTGCCGGAGAGATACGCGACCAAGCGCTTTGGGGACGCGGCGCGGCCGATATGAAAGGCTCGATTGCCGCCTTTGTCGCCGCCATTGCCGCCCATCTTGACGCGCATGGCGCGCCGGATGGCTCCATCAGCCTGCTTATCACCGGCGATGAAGAAGGCCCCAGCATTAACGGCACACGCAAAATGCTTGGCTGGCTGCAAGAGCAGAATGAAATTATTGATGATTGCATTGTCGGTGAGCCGACCAATCCGGATGTATTGGGTGATATGATAAAAATCGGCCGGCGCGGCAGCGTCAATGGCGTCGTCACCGTCACCGGCACGCAAGGCCATGTCGCCTATCCGCATTTGGCCGAAAATCCGGTGCCGCAATTGACCGCCATGATGACCCATTTGGCGCAAACCCCGCTTGACGAAGGCAGCACGCATTTTCAGCCGTCAAATCTTGAACTGACCGGCTTTGATGTCGGCAATATGACCACCAATGTCATTCCGGCGCAGGCGGTGGCGCGGTTCAACATTCGCTATAATGACCATTGGACGGCGCAAACCGTGTCGGACTGGATAGCCGCAAGGCTTGATGAAAGCGCCGGTGTGTCCGGCTATCAGCTTGACTTGTCGCATACGGGCGATTGCTTCTTGACCGAACCCGGCCCCTTTGTTGAACAATTAAGCGCGGCAATTGAGGAAGTGACCGGACGCATGCCGACACTGTCCACAACGGGTGGCACATCGGATGCGCGTTTCATCAAAGATATTTGCCGCGTTGTTGAGTTCGGCCTGGTCGGTAAAACCATGCATAAAGTCGATGAGCGCGTGCCGGTGGATGATATTCGCCAACTCGGTGAGATTTACCGGCTGGTGCTGAACAGCTATTTCGCCGCTTGAGCCGGTGCGGCCAGCACGGCTTCGGGATAGTCAACCGACATGAAAGTCAGCCCGCATGCCGGCGCAACCGGCGCACAGGCGGTGCGGTCACACGCCGCCAGAGCCGCCGCGCAATCGTCTTTTGACCATTTGCCCTCGCCGACATATTTCAGCGCACCAACCAATGAGCGCACCTGATTGTGCAGAAATGACCGCGCCGAGGCGTGTATTTCTATCACCCCATCTGCGCCCGCATCCGCCATATCAGTGACTGCGCGCACTATGAGCGCGTCCAGCGTGCGAATGGGGGATTTAGCCTGACACTGGCTGGCGCGGAAAGTGGTGAAATCATGCTGCCCCAGAAAAACCGGCGCTGCCGCCTGCATGGCCGCGACATCCAATGCTTGCGGCACCCACCAGCTTTGACCGGCATCCAGCGCCAAAGGCGCGCGGCGCGAGACCAGCCGATATCGGTAATGGCGCGCAATGGCCGAAAACCGCGCATCGAAATCGGCGCGGGCATAGGCCGCCTGCGTCACCGCAACGGGCAGCGGCCGCAAATGAAAATTCATCCCATCGCGCAATTTATCGGTGCGCACTTCCTGTTCAAGGTCAAGATGGGCGACCTGCCCGCGCGCGTGAACGCCGGAGTCAGTGCGCCCTGCCCCATAAACCGTCACCCGCGCGCCGCAAAATTTTTCCACCGCATCAGACAGCGCATCCTGCACGGCATCGCCGTCAGCTTGCGCTTGCCAACCGCAAAAGCCGGCACCGTCATATTCTATGGTCAGGCGATAGCGCATCACGCCAAAACCTGCCCCGGCATCACCGCTGCACCGCGCATGAAAGCCGCGCCATCCATTGCTGCCTTGCCGGCGCGCTGCACCCGCAGCAATTGTAGCGCCCCCGCGCCACAGGCAATGCTTGGCGCATCATCAAGCACTGTGCCGGGCGCAGCATCGCCATTGACAACCCGCGCGGCGAGGATTTTCACCCGCGCGCCATCCATCTCGCACCATGCGCCGGGAAAGGGCGACAGGCCTCGAATATGCGCGTCCAGCGTGGCGGCCGGTTGCTGCCAGTCAATGCGCGCCTCGGCCTTGTCGATTTTTTCCGCATAGGTGACACCCGCCTCGGTCTGTGCTTGCGGTGTCAAATCTTCCAGCCTGTCCAATGTCTCAACAATCGCTTGCGCGCCCAAGTCGGACAGCCGGTCATGCAAAGATGCCGCCGTCTCATCTGCGCCGATTGGCATGGTTTTTTGCAACAGCACCGGGCCGGTATCCAGCCCCGCCGCCATTTGCATAATGGCAATGCCGGTCTGTTTGTCGCCCGCCATAATGGCACGCTGAATCGGCGCCGCACCGCGCCAGCGCGGCAGCAAAGAGGCATGAATGTTGAGACAACCCAAAGGCGGCATATCCAGAATCGCTTGTGGCAGAATACGCCCATAGGCGACCACCACGGCCAGTTCGGCGCCGTAAGCGGCAAATTGCGCCTGCACCGCGTCCGATTTCAGCGTGTCCGGTGTCTGCACCTCAATTTCATAATGCTCGGCCTGTGCGTGAACCGGCGAGACGGTCTGTTTCATCCCGCGCCCTTGGCGTTGCGGCGGGCGGGTATAAACCGCCGCTATCTCATGTCCGGCTTGTTTCAGCGCAATCAGGGATGGCACGGCGAAATCCGGCGTTCCCATAAAAACAATCCGTCGCCCCATGACTGCTCCTTCACGCCTTGTATCAGGCGGAAACCGCCTGTTCGCGTTCGGCCTTGCGTAGTTTTTTCAAAATCCGGTCGCGCTTCAGGCGGGATAAATGGTCAAGAAAGACAATGCCGTTGAGGTGATCCATTTCATGCTGGATGCACGTCGCCAAAAGCCCGTCGCAGTCAATCTCCTGCGCCTTGCCGTCATAATCTAGGAATTTGACGCGGCATTGCGCCGGACGCGCCACATCATCATAAAAGCCCGGCACGGACAGGCAGCCTTCCTGATAATTATTGGTTTCTTCCGATGCCCAGACAATCTCCGGATTAACAAAATAGCGCGGGCCTTCATGCGCGTAAGAGGATAAATCATAGCGGTCTTGCTTGGACGCACTTTCATTATCAAAGTCATTCGCCGAAGCCTCATCTTCTGTTGTCGTTTCCGCATTTTCCTCTGCATCTTCCAATGAGGGCGACAAATCCATCACGATAATGCGCTGCGCCACGCCGACCTGAATGGCAGCCAACCCAATGCCTTTGGCGTCATACATGGTTTCAAGCATGTCATCCATCAGCACGCGCATCTCATCGGTCACCGCATCCACCGGCTTTGAAATGGCACGCAGCCTTTTGTCCGGCACTTCGATAATTGGTCGAATCGTCATATCTATCAGATAATCCCTGTATGCCGGAGCGTCAAGAGAGGGCTTTGAACCGGTTTCTCTCCTGTGCCGTCGCGGTGACAAGAGAAAATGCAAATGGAGGGGCGCATGGACTTGATATCGCTGATTGCCTTGGCCGCAATGCTGGCTGTCGGCTTGCTGGCAGGGCTGTGGCTGGCCGGTCGGTCGCGGCAAAGCGGCGCGGATTCCGAAACCGCACGCGCCGCCCTGCAAGCCGAAGCAATGGCGCAGGCGGAAAATCAGGCCATGCGGCAAGCGCTTGAGCAAATGTCGCGTCAGCAAAATGAAATGGCTGGTCGCCTCGCCTCTTTTGCCGAGGCGCAGGAAGCCGCGCGCGGTGAATTGACCCGCACATTGTCGGAGCAATTGATTCAGGTTTCCAATAATGTGAACCAGAACCTCAAGGACAGCCGCGAAAAAACCACCAAAAGCCTTGGCGATTTGGGCGAACGCCTGTCGTTGATTGACAAGGCACAAAAGGAAATCACCGCCCTGTCGGGGCAGGTGGTCGAATTGCAGCACATTCTCGACAATAAGCAGGCGCGCGGGGCGTTTGGCGAAAGCCAACTTGCCGATATTGTGCGCGACGGCCTGCCCGATGCGGCCTATGAATTCCAGCACACATTGTCCAATGGCAAGCGCGCTGACTGTCTCATCCGCCTGCCCAACCCGCCCGGGCCGGTGGTGATTGACAGCAAATTCCCCTTGGAGGGCTATCAGAAATTGCGCGCCGCCGAAAATGATGCCGATATGCGCGCCGCGCTGAACCAATTAAAATCTGACACGCTGAAACACGCCCAAGACATTGCCGATAAATATATTCTGCCCGGTGAAACCGCCGATGCGGCGCTTATGTTTCTGCCGTCGGAAAGCGTGTTTTCCGAATTGCATTTGCGCCTGCCCGATTTGATAGACAAAATCCGCAATTTGCGCGTCTATCCGGTCTCACCCAATACCATGTCGCTGACGCTGAATACCGTGCGCGCCATTATGCGCGATGTCAAAATGCGCGAGCAGGCCGGGCTTATCCAAAAGGAAGTTCGCACTTTGCTTGACGATGTGGCGCGCCTGTCTGAGCGTGTCGGGCAATTGCGCCGCCATTTCGAGCAGGCCGAAAAAGACATTGAGCAAATTGAAGTGTCCAATCGCAAAATCAGCGGACGCGGCGAAAAAATCACCGATATGGAATTACAGGACAAACCGCCCGCTTTGCTGGACAAAGACCCCGTCACCGGCTGATACATTTTGTTACAATTTTCCGGTTTCGTGCCATCACCCCGATACATGGCTGCGGTTAATTCGTGTCATCAGAAATGCTGTTGCAAGGAGTTTGACATGTTGACACTGATGAAACCGAATCTTTCAATGCGTGTTTTGCCACGCAGCGCGCTGGCTGTATGTTTGGTGCTGGCCATGACCATGCTGACCGGCCTGACATCGGCGCGGGCGCAGGATAGCGAAATTGAGGCCGCCCAACAGGCCGCTGCCAATGCGCTTGCGGCGGCGCAAACGGCAAATGCGGCAGAAGCGGGCAGCCAGGCCGGCATTGACGCCGCCGAAGCGGCTCTGCGCTCGGCAGTAGCAGCCAATAAAGCGGCGCGCGATGCCAATAAGGCGGCGCGCAAAGCCTTGTCACCGGAAGTGCGTGAGGTCATGAAAGCCAATCGCGGTGAGGCACGCCAAGCCGCGGAAACCGCCGCCGATGCAGCACTTGAAGAAGCGCTGGCTGGCGGGGCTTCAAGCCGTGAAGCGCGCAAAGCGGCCAAAATGGCCGCCCGCGAAGCGACACGCGACGCAGCGCGCGAGGCTGTCTCGGCAGCAGGTCTTGAGGTGGATGAAGCCTCACTGGCCGCGCGCGAAGCGGCCAAAGCCGCCCGCGAAGCCGCCCGCGAAGCTGCCCGTGCAGCGCGCGAAGCCGCCGGTGAAAGTTTCGCGTCAGTGCGGGAAAATGTCCGCGAAGCGACCAAGGAATTGCGGAAGGAAATGCGCGACAACATAAAGGAGCGCAGACGGGCTTTCCGCGACTGAAATAGCGAATTTGTGCAATCGCAATTTTAATTGCATGATCCCTCCCATATGATTGCACAGAAATGCGTCCCCTCTTCTTGGGGGCGCATTTTTCGTTATAATGTTACGGTTAGGAGATAATAAATGCTTTTGGTGGTTGATGATGATGCCGATATCCGCGACAGTCTTGGCGACTATCTCGGACAGAATGGTCATGATGTCGCGCTGGCTGCCAATGCCGAGGAAGCACGCGCCTGCCTGCGCGACGGGCAGATTGATTTGGCAATTGTCGATGTCATGATGCCGGGCGAGGATGGCTTGAGCCTGTGCCGCCATATTTGCGAACATGTCGGCGTGCCGGTGATTTTACTGACCGCGCTGGCCGAGGATATGGACAGGATTATCGGGCTGGAAATCGGCGCTGATGACTATCTGACCAAGCCGTTCAACCCGCGCGAATTATTGGCACGCATCAAAGCCGTGCTGCGGCGCAGCGCGGGCGCAAAGCATACGGGTGACGCGACAAGCGAGCTGTTGTGTTTTGGTGATTTTCACTTTGACCTGTTGCAGCAAAAATTGACCCGCGCGACCGGCGAGATTGTCGAATTGAGCAGTGCGGAAGCGCGCTTGCTGGCGCTTTTGGCCGAAGCACCGGGGCGGGTTTTCTCGCGCGAGACTTTGCTGGCGCAAACCAGCAATCGCGCGCTTGGTGTGTTTGACCGCAGCATTGACAATCAAATCGCCCGCCTACGCAAAAAAATCGAGACCGATCCGAAAAAGCCGGAATTGATTAAAACCGTGCGCGGCGGGGGCTATCGGTTTGCCGCGCCGGTCACAGGACAGGGCAAAAACGCATGATGCGGCTATCGTTGCGCTGGCAGATTGTCACCTTATTGCTGGCTGTGTTGGCGGCGGCGCAATTGGCGACCCTGTATTTGCTGGTCGGTGAAAAACTGTTTATTGACCGCGCCCAGCAGGTTGACAATGCCGCCTATCAATTTGTCACTTTGGCTAATTTGCTGGACACAACGCCGGGCTATTTGCATGAGGAGATATTGCTGTCCAATAGTGACGGGCGGGCGCAATTCCGCTTATCTGACAGCCGTCAGCTTGTCAGCGACACGGATACGCGCTTGTCGGCAGAAATCAGCGCGCGGTTTTTTGCCTATCTTGACAAAATGGATTACGGCCTTGGCGACCCGACCATTGCCCTGTCAAACGACCGGTCGGGTGCGGCGGATAGAGGATTTTTCGGACATGATGCTTCGGTTGAATGGCTTGAAATTGAAGCGCAAATGCCGTCGGGCGACTATCTTTCCGCCCGTTTCGGCCTGACCCGTATTTCGCTTTCCCTGCAAGGGCGTTTGCTCGGCATTTTACTGCTCAGCCTGGCCTTGATTGCCGTGACCGGCATTGTGATTTCGGCCAATATCACCCGCCCGCTGGCGGCATTGACCCGCGCGTCGGCCGATTTTGGCGCGGGCAAATCCGTGCCGGTATTGGCCGAGACCGGCCCCGCCGATATTCGCCAAGCAATTGCCGCCTTTAATGAGATGAATGTGCGCCTGCTTGAGGCCATGCGCGCGCAAAAGCAAATGCTGACGGCCATCGGCCATGATTTGCGCTCGCCGCTGACCAGTCTGCGGCTGCGTGCCGAAACCTTGCCCGACAGCTCGGCACGCGCGAAAATAATCGCCACGCTGGATGAAATGGCGGAAATGGTGAATACAATTTTACAATATGCTGTCACCCAGGCTGGTGATGACATGGCTGGCGCCGCGCCGGCGCAAACACCGCTTGCTATTGATGCGCTGGTCTCATCGTTGGTCGAAGATTATCAGGAAACCGGCAGAGCGTGTCATCTCGAAAGCGCGCCGCCATCACCGGTCAGCATTATCGGCCATGATATTTCCCTGCGACGCGCTTTGCGGAATGTCATTGACAATGGGCTGCATTATGGGTCTCGCGTCACAATTGACCTTGGAGTGGAAGCCGATTGGGTTGATATCATCCTGCGCGATAACGGGCCGGGCATTGATGCCGCCCATATTGGCGATGCGGTGCAACCGTTTTTCACAAGCGATAAGGCGCGCAGCCGCAATAAGGCAGGGGCGGGGATTGGCAAGGGGATTGGCACGGGTATTGGAATGGGGCTGGCCATTACCAATGCCATCATCACCGCCCATCATGGCACGCTGGAACTGACCAATACCGGCTCCGGCCTGCAAGTGCGTCTGCGGCTGCCGCTTGCCCCGGCCGACAAGGCTTAAACAAACAGCAGAACCAGCGCGCAAGTCAGCGCGGTCAAACCGGCAATTGCGACCAGCAAGGGTCGGTCGGTCATGGCATGGGGCGGTGCGTCGCGGTAATGTCGCCACAGCAAATCCGGCTCCGGCGCGGGCGGCGTGTCGGACAGGCTGACAATCAGCATAATGCCGAGGCACAAAAGCGCGACCGGCAATGGCACAAATAAATAATGGATATCAATCACATTCAGCACATTATTGCAGATCGCGATAAATATGGCCGCCGCCAGCCCCAGAACCAGTGTGTAAAAGGCCGCCCGGGCGGTGGCGCGCGGCCAGAAAATACCGGTCAAATAGACCACCACAAAAGGCGTGACGGAATAAGACAACACCCCCTGCACATATTCAAACAGCGAGCCGAAACTGCCAATATTGGGCGCCCAAAGCGCACTTATCAGTATTGTTGAAACAATGACAATCCGCGCCACATAAATAAGTGCGCGCGCCGATGTGTCCGGGCGCAGGCGACGCACAAAATCCATAGTGAATATGGTCGAAGCAGCGTGCAGCGTGCTGTCCGTATTGGACATGAGCGCAGCGGCAAGCCCGGCCATAACCAGCCCCATCGCCCCAACCGGCAATAATTCGGTCATCAAAACCGGATATATCCGGTCAGGCTCGGTCATGCCGGGAAACAATATCGCGGCAAACACGCCGGGCAGCACGATAATGAACATGACCGGCAATTTCAGCAATCCGGCAAACAAGACGCCAAATTGCGCGTCGCGGGCACTGCGCGCGCTCAACACCCATTGCACCATATTCTGATTGGTCAGCCAGAAATAGGCGCATAAAACCGGAATACCGGTCAACAGACCCGGCCATGGCACGGCACGGTCATCCATCGGTCGGAACAGGGACAAAGCATTATCGGGCAAGTCGGCGCGCCAATCGGGCAAAGCACTGACCCGCAAAAAGGCAAAAACCGATATAACAACCGCACCGGCAATCACCACGCTGGATTGCAGCGTATCGGTGCGCGACACTGCGCGCATCCCGCCGGCAATGGAATAAATGCCGGTAAAACTGACCACCAGAAAAATCACCATGCTGGGCGATAAGGAAGGGATGATGGAGCTTATCAAAAGCCCGCCAACATAAAGCGCGCCAGCGAGGTCGATAAAAATCAGCAGAAATACGAGGAATATGGAATAAATCACCATGCTGCGCTGGTCGTAGCGGCGTGCGAGAAACTCTGCCACAGTGAAAATACGGCTGCCGCGCAGCACTTTGACCAGCACCAGCGCCATGAAAATCAGCGCAAATATGCCCACCCATTCATAATTGTAAATCGCCACGCCGGTCAGATAGGCAGCGCCGGTAATGCCAATCAGCGCCGAGGCGGAAAAATTAGTGGCAAACAGCGAAGCGCCAATGTGATACCAGCGCAAAGAGCGACCCGCCAAGAAATAATCTTCTGCCCTGTCATGGCGCCGCTTACCGGTCAGGCCAAGCAACACAAAACCCGCGACAAGGCTTATCAGCACCAGATAATCCAGACCGGCCATAAATCCCTCCCGATTGAGCCGACATTTTCCTGCTTTGACTATAGTTTTTTTTGGTCGCGCGCCAAAGCGGATAAGAATGTGTCGGCAGAAACAAAATGGGTGATACCGCTGGGGAGAAAAGAAGCAGTACCACCCGAATGGATACGCGCAGGTATCATGGTCTAAATAGCATATTGTCCAACATTGTCAATTTTTTTATTGTCTTAAAGACAATTAAATTTCTAACCGTTATGACTTGAATTTGACAGATTTGCGGGGATTGCATACACCAAAAGACATAGCTCCGACGCGCAAGGGTCGGGCGCGAGGCGTCGGAGTGGTTGATTTCGGGTGAACGGCAAAGAGAGCAGGGGCAATATGTCTTCACAATCATGCCATGTGCAATATGTCGGCAACAGCCGAACGCCGGTTCTGGTGATTGATGACTTCCACGAAGATTGTGCTGAAATTGCCGATTACGCCGTCAATAAAGCTGATTTCACCAATGCCCCGGGTGATGCCTTTCCGGGCTACAAGGCGGCGCTGCCGCAAGATTTGACCTTGGACATGCTGCGCGCCGTGCTGCCCGATATTTACCGGCATTATGCCGTGCCGCGCGATTTACGCATCAATGTGATATCAGCCTTTTTCGGAATTGTATCGAACCCCTCTGACACGCTGGATGCCACGCAAAGCCGACCGCATTATGACCACGCCCTTCCCTGTTCTTTTGCGGTTTTGCATTATGTCAATCCCGGCCAATTTGGCGGTACCGGCTTTTTCCGGCATGTGCCTTCCGGTTTTGAACTGATTACCAGTGACAATCAAAAAGACTATCACCGTTCTGTTGATGGGTTTTTGTCAGAACATGGCCTGCCGCAAGGCTATGATATGACACAACAAGATCATTACACGCTGCTTGATGCGGTCGATTATGCACCCAACCGGCTACTAATTTACCCGTCCGGTCTGCTGCATTCCGGCCTGATAAACGTACCGGCTGATTTAAACCCTGACCCTTCGCAAGGGCGATTGACCAGCTCGATCTTCATCAATTTTTACGCACCGGACGCCGCCGCACCCTGATTGGCGCATATTAATTGCTGGAACGACACGCCTCGCCCGTGCCATCCGGGCATTGATAGACGCGCACATAATCAACCACAACCGATTTCGGGAAATCCATCGAGAAAAAGCCGACATTATTGTGTTCTTCCGGCCATTTGCCGCCAATCGCCAAATTCAGAATAATGTGAAAACGTTGGTCAAAAGGCGCATTGGCGCTCTCAGTATTGGCGGCGGTGAACCAATCATCCTGCGTCAGGGTCGAAAAATGCTTGCCATCGACATACCAGCGCATTTGCGTCGGCTCCCATTCAATCGCGTAAGTATGAAAGCCGGTCACTGGCGCCGTTAAATGTGTTTCCCTGCTCGTATGGGTGTTTTTCGGCCATGACTTACCGAAATGCAGCGTGCCATAGACACGGTCTTCGCGCCCGCCCTCACATTCAGGGCAGTCCATACCGAGATTTATCGCTTCCATAATGTCAATTTCACCCGAAAGCGGCCAGCCGCCATAAGCCCAATCGGTTGGCATCATCCAAAAGGCCGGCCATGCGCCCTGCCCGGTCGGTAATTTCATGCGCGCCTCAAACCGGCCATATGTCCAGTCGCCCTTGTTTTTGGTGGTGATACGCCCGGAAGAAAATGGTCGCTTGGCTTTCTCAAAACGCTGTTTGCCTCTGAGTTTCATGCCATCTATACCCGCGCGCCAGCTTTTCGGCCAAGCATAGCCTTTGGTGGTTTTTTTAAGCGCGGTGATATTCAAAACCCCGTCTTTGACCGACACATTTTCCGTCTTGTCAGTATAGCATTGGCGCTCATTATTGCCGCCGCCCCAGCAATCTTCTTCATAATTCCACTTGGTCGTGTCCAAGCTGTCGCCGTCAAACTCATCTGACCAGACAAGCTGCCAGCCCGTCTCACTGGGATTGGCGAGAGCCGGCACAGCAGCCTGCATGAAAAACACCAAAATAGCGGCGGCCATGCCCCGCCCAAGGAATTTGTTCGTCATCATAAGTTCCTACATCACATCATTGGTTGGGCAGTATTGTTTGACATAAGTATCATGCGGCGGCAGTGATGAGACTGTCTTGGCCACGCGACCGCGAATTTCACTGAGGAAATATTCCAATTCCTTGTCACTCATTTTATCGGCCAGCGGATGATAGGCTTTTGGCACAATGCCCTGTCCCATCATTACCTGAATCCATGAGTTTTCGGCGAATAATTCTTCATTTTCGCGGAACACACGGCCGGTTTCACGGAACAATTCAATTTTATGTTGCAAGCTGTCAGGTATCGGCATTTCGCGGCAATGCGTCCAAAACGGCTCTGTGCGTTCATTGGCGACATAATGCAAAATCAGGAAATCACGGATGGTTTCCATATCCCACTCGGCCTGTTTGTTGAACTGGTCAATATCGCGCTGCGAAATATCGCCATTTGGCATGAGTTGGATGAGCCGCAATATATTGCGCTGAATGAGGTGAATACTGGTCGACTCCAATGGCTCCATAAAGCCGCTGGACAGGCCGACCGCCACGCAATTTTTTACCCATTGCTTTTGGCGCGCACCGGTTCGGAATTTGATGAAATTCGGGTCGGTGAGTTTTTCACCTTCCACCGTATCGCTGATTTTCTGCAATGCCTCATCTTGCGAAATATATTTGCTGCAATAAACAATGCCGTTGCCGGTGCGGTGTTGCAGCGGGATACGCCACTGCCAGCCCGCCTCATGGGCGATGGAGCGCGTATAGGGTATGGGCGGGCCAACCGATTTGGTCTGAATGGCAATGGCGCTGTCGCAAGGCAGATAATGGCTCCAATCGTCATAATCTGTGCCAAGCGCCTGACCAATCAGCAAGGCGCGGAAACCGGTGCAATCAATGAACAAATCGCCCGGCACCTCGCCGCCATCTTCCATGGTGATTAAGGCGATATTGCCGGTCTCGGGGTCAAGGTGAACCTCACCAATTTTGCCCTCGCGGCGCACCGCGCCATTGGCTTCCGACAATTCGCGCAGAAAGCGCGCATATTGGGCTGAGTCCAGATGGAAAGCATAATTCAGGCTTTTATCCGGCAAATGGGCAAATTTATTCTGCTCGGCAGCCACAAGTTCCAAACAATAATCGCCATAAGGCTGGTTATGGCCGCGGGCTAAACCGCTCATCCAGAAATGGTTGAATGTGCATGTCCAATGGTCTTTGCCAGTGCTGCCAAAAGAATGGAAATAAGCATGGTCTTTCTTCGTCCAATTCTCGAAATTAATGCCGAGTTTGAACGTGCCTTTGGTCTGTTTCATAAAGTCAATTTCGGTAATACCGATAATATCATTATAACGTTGCAAAGGCGGTATTGTTGCTTCGCCCACACCAATCGTGCCGATTTGTTCCGATTCAATCAGCGTCAAATCAATCGTCTCACCAAAGGTTTTCGACAAAGCGGCAGCCGCCATCCAGCCCGCTGTGCCACCGCCGGCAATCACCACTTTTTTTCTGGTTTTCATGTCTTTGGTCATTTTTTCCTCACTTACTCAAGCTGCGTAACACAAACATTTTCATTCTTTCTTC